>Ga0070746_10000897_pt1 | contig 17901 bp, 18 predicted proteins | sample VirMetDEL_Mar_21_FD_77016 | JGI IMG/M metagenome (GOLD analysis project Ga0070746, IMG submission 77016) | Aqueous microbial communities from the Delaware River and Bay under freshwater to marine salinity gradient to study organic matter... | ecosystem: Environmental > Aquatic > Marine >...
AGAGTTTCTGGTGGAGTTATATAATTTGTGTGGTGAGTTTTTACGAATAAACCACCTATAACCCCAGCGAGTCCTAAACCTGCGGTCACTGCTATGTCGACTGGATCGAAAGCGTCGACGGCTTCACTTGCCTTGGTTGCTTCGCTTAAATCTTTGAGGACTTTTTCGCCTTTGCTTGCGGTTTCTTCCACTTTGCTTATAGTTTGACCGAGTGGTTTTACTCCTGAAAATGGCTCGTCCGGTACTCCACCTCTTAAAGTTTCTTGTACACTTTGTCTTAATTGGCTGGCATATTCTTGATTTGATTGGAGTTGAGCAGGGCTTATATCTTCCGTTGATTGTGGGTTTGGAGGTAAAGGTGCTGGCTCAGCAGGTGCTGGTCTTGTTGGTACTTCTTCAGGCACTACATTTTCGAGGGCGGTACCCTTGAATGCTTCCTCAAATTCAGGGACGGCTGGTTTAAATCTTTTGACCGCAGTACTTCCTAACTGGTTTAATTTATTATAACTGCTCCTCACTCCACTTTGGAGTGCCCTATTTCCAGCCCTTACAATTGCATCCGCAGTATTACTGGCGACCCCTTTTAAGTCCCCTTCACTTGCCGAGGCGATTGCCTTATCTACATCAGCGGATTCGATTCCTAACTTAGATAATCCTTTACTTTTTGCGAGAGCATGGAGTGATTTGGCGGTTGCCCCTCCTACGAGTTGAGTGGATACTCCTTCCAGAGCGGATTTTCCTACTACCGCACGGTCATTTACAATATCGTCAACGACTGGTGGTGGTTTAAATCCAGCATTCGCTTGCCTCATGGCACTCATTTGAGAGTTATAATAGTCAAGGTCCATTTTATATATTAACACATTATTTTTTTATCTATTTTAAAAATTTTGAAGTCCTTAAATTTTTTTCGCGGAGCCGTTTCATGTTCTCCCTTGATAATATTCCTAATAGTACTGAGGCTCATGTTGAAGGCGTCACAGATTTCCTTTCTTTCTTTAAATTTCCATCTTTCGCCTTGGGTTATTACGAGATAAGTGTCATGATTTGCATGTCCAGTTGGCATTTTATATTTATTATAGTATTATATTATTTTATTAACCATTTAACGCTTTAAATAAGTTTTTTATTAAGTTTATTTATTTAAAGTCCTTTCATCATTTTCATCTTTTGCCTTGAGGTCATTGGTTTTGGTTGCCTTGGTTTTGGAGGTTCCGGCTTTGGACTTGGAGGTCTTTCTTTCTTTTTGGGTGTAGGGTTCTTTTTTATTAAATCAAAACTCTCAGGGGAGAGTTCTTTCTTTTTTGGTTTTGCTTTTGGTTTTGCTTTTGCTTTTTTCTTAGGTTCTTCGGGTACTACTTCGGCATCTGTTTCACTTTCTGCCTTTTTCCTTTCCCTTGTGGCATTTGCCAGTTTTTCCTTTAATTCTTCTATTTGTTTAAATAAATCTTCTTTGTCTGCGGTTCTTTGCTTTTTCTTTTTCAACTTTTCCAGCATTTCCTCTTCTTCTTGTGCCATTCTTTCTTCTTCCTTTAATTTTTTAAGTTGGGCTTTTTTCTTTCTTGTTGCGATACTCTTGGCTCTTCCACGAGCGAGTTGCTCACGGAGTCTTTGCTTTTGTTCTTCTGTTAGGACTCTCTTTTTCTTTTCTTTTTTCTTTGGTTCCGGTTCAGGTTCCGGTTCAGTTTCTTCTTCTTCTATTTCTTCCTCTACTTCTTCATCCAGTTGTGTACCTTCGTCATCGACTTCTTCCACTTCCATTTTAAATTCTTCTTGGTTTTGTGCTTCAAATATCTCCGATTCTTCACTCATATTGGTTATATATTATAGGATATTTTTTTTTGTAAAAAATATAAGTTATTTATTTATAATTATTTTATATATTTTCAATTTATACAGGCGATTAATCCTTTTTAATTTGTATAAAAGACTCCTTTTTTACTCTGCTTTTTTTTTTATTCGCTCTGTTAAGAAGATTATTAAATCCAAAGTGGTCTATCCATTTCTGATGTGTTTCTCTTGAAAATCCATCGTCACAAGATTCCAAGATTTTAATTTCTGATTTTGCCCAGTTATGATTTCTCAAATAACTGGGCATTTTTTTTTGTATTGTTGATTTGTTTTCTGTTTTACACATTCCGATATATCTATTAAAATCATCATATTTCCTGGTTTTTTCATTGAATTCTTCATTAAATTCTATTGAATATATATAATATTTCATTCTATATATACTCCTTATTTCCCTTTTAAATAACTTAAATAAACTCACTTTATGGCAGATGGGGTAATTCGTGGAAAAAGGGGGGGGGTGAGGGGCTTTATTCGGTTAATATGGAAATAACATCTGAAAATACATTTTGGGATTTTCTATTTTCGTGAGATTTTTTGTCAAAAGGGTACCACCCCCCCCCCTTTTTTTTAGGTAAAAGAAAAATATATGATATATTATATATGAAAGACCATAAACCTTATAATATATTAAGAAATCCATGGGATACCTGTAAATCCGCCGAGATTCCACGAAATTACACCACCCCCCTTTTTTTGAATAATAAGAAATATTCTCAGCCGTTTAGGGTTTTACACCAGTCAAACCCTTTATTTATAAAAAAAGTTAAAAAGAAATTAATAAAAATAATGCCGTATTTATTCAAACTCGTCGTCGTCGTACTCGTCAACCTCTACGGATAAGCCCTTACTTTCTAATAATTCAATTAATTCAGGTTTATCTATCATAAAATAATTTTTCCTATTTTTTGCTCCTCCTATCTTTAACTCCTTACTTATTACGCCGAGGTCGTTCATAAGTAGTTTAAGTGTCCTATAATCATGCCTTATATGGGATATGCCGTTATTTTCTAAGTAAAACTTAAAGCCACTTCTAAACTCCTCTGGAGATATACAAATTAACCCAGTTTTTTTGTGTACTTTTAAAGAACCTTCAAACTCATTTTTATATTCTTCGTCCCTGAATGTTTCATATAAATATTTGTATATTGGGTGGAGGTTGCTTTCTTTCATGTCGTTATAAGCCGTAGTCACCGGTCGGTCTGTGGGGTCAAATTCCTTTAAATCTACTTCTTTAAAAAATCCTGTTAATTGTTCTAAGGCTTCCGGCTGTCGTAAATAATCATACATTTTATTATAATAATCCCTTGTTTTTTTCTTTCCACATTTAAAAACGCAGTATCTCCTATCATCATGGGGTATTTCTACTGGTGATAAATTATTACTAAATATTATAATCCTTATATAATTTGTCTCCGTGTAAGGTTTCATATTCTTTTCGTTTATGTTTTTGTGCTGGGCTGTAATTAAATCTTTTAAATCTTCTTTCTTACTAAAACCATCTGAGCCTTGTAATTCGTTTAACTGTAAAATTAATTTATTTTTGAGGCCGGCGTTGAAATTTCCAAAAACCTGGTGCAGGTCGGCGGTTCTGTAAATATACTCCGTACCCAGCATTTTTTCAATAAAATCAACCATCATGTCCTTTCCTACGCCTTGTCCGCTTTTGAATATAAGTGCAGTCCTCGGTAATTCTTCCGGCTTTTGAATAATATGGGCTATATAATTTATAAGGTATTGGTGAGCCTGCTTTTCATGTCCTACCAGTAAGTCAAGATGGCTTTTAAAGTCTTCAATTATAGGATGTCCGGTGGGTTTTGTACCTTGATAATCAAAGCCTCCAAAGGTATTATATATCTCCTTATCTTCAATATCGCAGGGTACAAAATCCAGCGTCTCATATTCCCTTCTGTTTGGGTCTTGGAGCCATTCATTAAAAAAGTTCTTCTTTTCAAGGCCCCTGCCGGTTTCTGTTGTATATTTGAAAGTTGCAGTCAAATTTTGGAAGTCGCCTTTATTGTAAAAATAATATGTTTTTTTATTGTTTGCGGTCTTTTCTATACCAAATAATAAAGGAGTTTTAATAATAAAGTGGTCTAATTCAAATTTTAATTTTACAGTCTCATAAGTTTCAATATCGTCCTCCGGTATAACTACTGTGTCGTCGATTTGAATTGTTTCGTCATGTGGTTTTTGTACCCATTCGATCCCATATTCTTGGGTACATGTATTTAATTTATCAAGGGTAGAATCAATATCAACTGAATTATCAACAAGAAAGCCGTCAAACATAAGAACCTGAACTGAATCTCCGAGTGCTTTTTGGGCTGTTTCTAAAATTTGATTTTCTGTTATACATAATATTTTATTAAGTAAAGAACCCTTTTTATTTTTCTTGTCTTCTTTTAAATGATTGAACTCCACCAAACCGTAGAAAAAGTCCTGAATTTTCTTAAACTCGCTGTCCAAGGCCTTTATCAGGACATTATCTACCCTGACTGGCTGGTCACTATTGAGAGCGATTAATATGTCTTTTTTATTTGCGTTATATTTTTTGAGTATTTCCTCCCTTTTAGAAATATAACGGTCTAAATTAGGGGTCTTTAATTTTGAATTATATTTTTTAAGTAAATAAGAAAGAATAACTGGATGGGCGTTTTTCATGTCAAAGTCAAAATATTTATTATGTACTAAAAAGCCCCTTAATTTGTGCTGTAGACTTTGAACTCCAAAACCCTTAACAAACCGCCGTCCGCATGTTTTAAGTTTATTTGAATACTTATAAGACCTTGGCATCTCACCTTTTTTAAGAATTATAAGGGTAAGAAACTTTTTAACGCTTTTTATATAAGTATCAAAATTTAAGGCGGTTCCGCTTTGGTTTAGTTCTTCAGGGTCGTAAATTTCCGCCTTTATTTCATCATCCGGTAGGCTTAGAATATAGCGTGCACGCTCAATATCAATTTTATCAACAAACATTTTTTTATATATACTCTATGTAATATTTTTTTAAGTAGTTTTAACCGAATAATTAATTTAAAAGGTTAATTTAAATTATTTAAATTCACTTAAAAAATTGAAAGAAATAAATAAAAAGTTAAAAAATAATAAAATTATTGGTTTTCAGGGTTTAAGTTTTCGTCATCTAATAATTCATCCCATGTTTTACAATTTAATTTAAGTTCTTGGAAAATTTCTTTAACTTCGTCAAAAATTCCTTCTTCTTCTTCTTCTATTATTTCTAATATACACTCTATATTTTCGCCGTATTTTTTGCATGCTTTGCTTAAATCACTTTCAAATTCTTCATCATCGTAAAAGTGGCCTAATTCTTGGTCATCCGTATAATATTTTAAAAGTTTGGGGCCGTACCATTCCTCAATTTCTTTTATTATAATATTTCTTAATTTTTCCTTTGTTTCGTATTCAATAGTTTCAAAAAGGCTTTTTGAAGTTTTGGGCATGTTTATTAAGTTTGTTTTTATATTAACCTAATAATAAAACTTTAAATAAGTTAATATTATTATTTGATTTATTTTAAAGTTAAAAAGAAATAATTAAAAAGGTTTAAATAGTGAAGTCTTCTTTATTCTTGTTCCTTTCCCATATTTGGGGGTTTTCTTGGTAATAAGCCATCTTAATTTCCTTAAATAATTCGTTTTTAAATTCTAAAAATTCGTTTAGTTCTTCAAAGGTTTTATATTTGAAAAATTCATCGCTTTCTTGTTGTTGTTCTTGGGTTAGTTCTTGGCCGGTATATTCTTTTATTAAGTTAGTACAAAGAAATTTATAAAAGTTCTTTTCTTTCTTGGTTGTTATAGGCCTTGAAAGTTGGGGTCGAAAGTTTTGGGTATTTTGGGGCATGTTTATTAAGTTTGTTTTTATATTAACCTAATAATATTTTTTTAAGTAGTTTTAAACGAATAAATATTTATTTCGTTAATTTAAACTACCTATATAATTAATTTAAAAGTTTAAAGAAATATTAAAAAGTTTAAGAATTATTTAGAAAATATAAGCCGGCGGTAATTCCCTATACGGCGGGGGCGTTTCCGGTAGTAAATTATACGGCGGGGGCGTTTCGCTTGCTATTTCGTATAAAGGGGGCGGGGCTTCATCTTCATCTTCGCTTTCCGTTTCTTCTTCTTCCGCTTCTTCTTCCCTTTCTTCTAAATATTCAAACCATGCATCCCTTAATTCTTGGGTATAACAATGGGTATTTAATAAATTAGTATAAGCCTCCCAGTACATTTCCTGCCTTGGGTCATCATCTTCCGCCCCTTGGGCTATTTCTAAATATTGAAAAATAGTTTCAAATTCTTGGGTAGTAGTCATGTCAAGTTTTTTAAAGTTGTTTTCTTTGTTTTTATATTAACCTAATAACTCATCTTTAAGTAGTTTTAATTAAATAATTAATTATTTAGTTAATTTAAAAACCCCTATATATTAGAAATTTAAAAACCCCTATATATTAGAAATTTGAAAAGGCTTTAAAAAACCTTTTGAAGGTAAAAAGAAAAAAAGAAGAATTTAAATTTTTAAAAATTTTCATCGTATAAAGAATTTATAAACTTAAAGCCCATGGGCGTTTTTGGGTTATATTTGGCTTTTAGGTAATAATTACCTATAACATCGCCGGCGGTTTTTATTAAAATAAATTTTCTTGTACCTTCCGCTACATGTTGAACCTTCATTTTTATTTTATTCTTACAATTTGAAGCCTCTAAGGCTATATCCTGCATGTTATTCCAAGCCGTTTTTAAAGAATTATAACGCCTTAAAAATTGCCTTGATGCGTTTGTAGGTTTTCGCCCTATTTTAAAATATTGAAATTTTTCAGGTTTCCATATTTGTTTTTCGTTAATATATAAAGTGGTAGGTAAAACCCAGTCCCAGTCTTCGCTTTTTTTATAATCAATATCTGAAACCGGGTTATTTTGCCTTATCCATTCCCTTGCTTGCGTATAAATTTCTACTTGTTCAGCCCATTCTTCTTTAAGGTCTTTGAGGGTTTCCCTTTGCCTTAAAATTGACCTATAACTACAACAATAAGAATAATAATCAGGGTCTTTTTCAAAAAGTTTAAACGCCGTATTAAATTTTTTATTAGTAAAATACGAACAAGAATTAAAAATATTTAGTAGCATGTTAATTTATTTGATTTCTTTTGTTTTTAAATTAACCTAATAACTCACCTTTAAGTAGTTTTAATTAAATAAAATAATTATTTGATTAATTTAAATAATTTGGGGGGTTTTAAATTGACCTAATTATAATTTTATTTAATTAAAATTACTTAAAATAATTCTAATATATACAATTTAGGGCGGTAAGGCCTTATAATTTTAAATATTGTTAAGAAGTACAAAATCAAGAAATTTTTATTTATTTTCTTCATCTTTTTCCTTATTATTACTTACATTTTTTAAAAGGGGTTTGAAATTTTTATCAAAATATAGCCCCGGCTCCGTAAAGTTTATTACAATAAAGTCCCGAGGTGACCCTCCGGTTGCCTTCCTGAATAGTTTAAAAAAATCATTCTTTCTTCCACTTTCTAAAAAGTTAAAATCCTGCTCAATTAAATCCAGTTCTTTATTAGAAACAGAACCAATCATGGCTCCGGTTAATTGACTTCTTATTGCCGTAGAAATTAAAGAAGCCTTCTGTGTGGTAAATATTGATGAAAGGTTTATATGTCTTCCATTCATCACTATACGTGACAGCACTCCGGCCTGTTTATCCTTCAAACGGCCTGAAAAGGCTACATCATCAAAGATTATGAGTTTTCGGCTTTTATTTTCATTTAATAGATAATCCTCTTCTAAAATATCATATAACGCATCGATCGTGGCTTCATCGTACTCCATAATATTTGAATCGGGGATATCCTTCTCCTCCTGCAGTATTCGTAATTTATTATCCACTTTATTATTTGTCACCAAGTAGATGTCCTCGCCTTTAAAATCATTTTTATAAAATTTGTCCCTTAGTAATAAATTTAAAATGATTGAACTTTTACCGAGGGATATTTGAGATTTTCCTATAATTGCGATTTTAAAAGGAATATTAAAGAGTCCTTGTTTGGATTTAAATATTTTATCAGCGGAGTCTTTGACCTTCAATATATCAAAATGTGGCATGACAGTATATTAGAATAATATATTTTATAAATCTAATATAAAATGAGTGCAGAGGACGAAACTTCCGAGGGGCATCTTCTTGAAATGTCTAACCATTTCAAGGAGTTATATGAAAAATTAACAGAAGATAACGAAAAACTTAAAAAAGAAATAATTACTTTAAAAAAGGCTTTGATAAGTGCTTATGGGATGATAAGAATTCTCGACGAGTGCCTCACCTTCACTTTGGACGTACCTCAGGATATAGTTTGTTTAATAGAAGTTTTAAGGGGTTATTTATCTGATTTTATGGACACTCATGTTTTTAATCTTTCTTAAAATAGACATCCTGCTGTACCTGAGGAGAGTGGTGCATTTGCTTAGCCAGCATCTCTGCTTTTTTTATAGCATCTTTATCAATGTGCTCACTGATGTATATTTTCCTTAATAAACCGAGATTTATATTTTTATTTAGGGGTTTAAATGCTTTGGTGATAGCTTTGCCGAGACCATTTGAACTTAACGTCCCACCTCTATTATTTAATAAAAAATTGTCAGTTTTATTTATTTTCAACCAATTATTAATTATGGAGTTTAATTGTTTAGGTATTTCAATCTCCTGAGTGCCCATGTTTTTAGAGTTTTTAAATTCTTGAATAATAAAGCGTTTTTTATTACGGCTCAAATTTAGGAGATAATTTTGACCATCTTCCATTTCATCCTTTCTTTTTATTATTTTCATAGGAGCATAATCTAACCTTATAGGAGGTAAAAGTAAATAAAGGGCAGTTATTAAATAATTTTGAAATAAATTTATTTCTTTATTTGAAAATTTAGATTTTTTAAGTATTGCTCTATCAGCGATATCTCTTTTATAAGAATTCATAACTTTTCTTAATTCTTTAAGAGTTGCCCAGTTATCATCTTCTTTATCGGTTTTAATATTTTTTTTTATATTTTCAAAATACTCTGCCGTCAATTCTTCGAGCACTTTCCTATAATAAGATATTAGATCTTCATATTTATCTTTATCTACCGCACCGAGTGCCACTATTATTGCGGTGATTCTATTCTTTCGAGTAGTAAGGGCGAGGTCATTTAATTTTTGTTTTATTGCTTCTTTATCTTTTAAAAATTCTAAATCCTCGATGGGTTTATTATCGTTTAATTTGGTTAAACTAATAATATAACTTTTGACCGAGTTGTCTTTGATATCCCTTGCTTTCTTGATTATAGTTTTCAAATCCATTTTATATTTATTAGTAATATTTTTTTTTTATATTCTTAATTTATATGGAGAGTTATATTAATGATAAAATAATTTATTCAAATAATAGCAGAGATGACTTATTAAAATTAACGGTACTATATTTTAATTATAGGAATTTTTACCACCATGGATGGGTTCGATATTCAGTTATAAGAAATATTATAAGACATATAACAGGATTAAGAACTCAAAACCACCTGAGGGTAATATTCAATAATTTATTAAATAGAGAATTATTCGAGACTAAAAGAATATCAGGGCGTTTATTTTATAGGTACAATCCGCACAAAAAAACTGAACCAAATAATGAAGACGAACCAATAATTTTAAATTTTGATTAAAATAATCTTATTTCAAAATAAAAAAATATTCTTTATAGTTATAAATGTCATTATATTCAGGAGCCCTTAAAGTTGATTACATCGACCCACGAGTCGACCAACAAAACTCAAGATGCGAATTTAGATTAAACAAAGATACTGCATATTATTCAAACCTTAGAATCGCAAATCTCGGTGCCATCGCATCCTCCGACGCCCAAGCGGTCGGCGGTCTCGCCGGTATCTACGGTCTTATCAAGCATATCCACCTTATGGATGGTGGAGTAATCTTAGATACATGCAGAAATGCCGACAGATATTTAGCATTTAAAAATGTTAATAATAAAAATGATTATTCTTATTCAGTAGGTCAAAGACTCTCCAAAGGGATGGTCGGCCTTCAATTACAAGACAATATGAGAGTCGAAAGGGGCGACGCCGTAGTACGACAGTGCCGTAATGTTGACGACGCCAATACCGATGGATGGCTTGATTTAAGAATGTGCCTCCCCTTCCTTGAAAAAATAACACACCTCGACACCTCTAAATTTGAAAACTTAAAGGTCGTAATCGAATGGAGCGACCGTAGAAATAAGACAATTTTAATCGCCAATAATAGAACTCTTAACACCAAAACTCCACTCCTCGTAGTTGACGAAATAAGAGACCAAGCCCTCAGGTCTAAATTAAATAACCAATTAAAGGGAGTTGTGTGGAACGCCATCGAGCATGACGTAATTCAAGTCCCTGATGGTACTAAACCAACAACAGCAGGAGCAGAAACCGAACAAGACGTCACTCTTAGAGTTAATGCATTCGATAATAGATTAGTCGGCAGAATGCTTTTAATGAAATCTTACACCGATAAGACCATCCCAGATACAGACCCAGACGATGCTAATAAGGTGCGAGGAAGAGGCGACCTCACTTCAGTAGCACAAATGGAAGACTCCTTTAATTTTAGATTAAACGGTGCGAACATATTCAGTGGAGACGGACTTGACTCACCAGCGAAAAGAGCATATATGACCGTTGATGCTTATGGAGATACTTGTGCTGTGCCTTTTGGTAATAGAACATCGGTCGGTGAAAATGTAAGAGGCACAGTCGACAATGATATCGCCACCTCGGGAGGTATAGGAAACGCTGAAGAACAAGATGTCGGACAGTATGACTTTTTAGGTTTTGACATGTCGGCGAGATGCCAGCAGTTATTCTTAAACTATAAAAGAATATTACCAAAGGACGACGACGGAACGCCTTTATATTCTTCGGGCCTCGATATTCATATTTATGGAGAAGTACAAAAAGCCCTCAATTTCCAGGGAGATAAATATTTAATTACCTATAATTAATTTTTAAAACTTCTTTTTTTTTTATTACTAACTCATATATGACTGATAAAAATCAATTATTACCAACCACTCAAATTATAGAACTTAGAGAAAGAAACACAAGGTCGGTCTCAAACTCTGCTGGAGATTACAGGGTTAATTTAGACCGACCAGTGACTTTAAATGAAGGGGACACAGTCTCAATTCATAGTGCTTATATCGACACTTCTTCCAGTGCCACGGGACTTATTACTATTGAAGCGGATAAAGAAGGAACACTGCCCGACGGACTTCCTTATATTGACGACGGTAGGGGTACAATCTCGGCCACGGTGGGTTATTACGTCACAAATATCCCATCTTCTGGTGAGGGACATTTCTCACCCGATGTAAAAGTTCAGTCGAAGGTATTCAGTCCCACTGGCACCACACTCGCTAAGACCGATGGTAAATTATATGTGGCATGCCATAAATCAAATACGTTCGACCCAACTTCGATCGAGGTTGTAAGTGGCATTATATATAAGAGCGACCCAGCATATATTAAAAGTAATCCAAATATATTAATAAATGCTTTGGTACAAAGTATCCCCCAGGGCTCTGATACTCCTATTCAACATCCATCACTGGTAATAGACTTTACTGGTGGCTCGGGTGCTTTTATTAGGTCTTTAATGGATGTCGAATCAGAGCTAAGAATTGATAATGACTTCGTCACTAAGGTAAATAACGATGCTAAAAAAAATGGTTATAAAAGTGCTATAAAATCAGTGCCGACTTTTCCTATTCATTGTCTCGAGGATAGTTTTGGATATATTGATACACTTATCCCAGGGTCCAAAAACGCACCAAAATATAACACTGTCACGAAACTTTTCGACGATGAGTTTGGTTCAATAATAAAAACAGGAGGTGCTGGAGCATCCCAGTTTAATTATACTTTGGTGCAAAATAAAGTCTCTTTAAGACTTCCAGCAGGTAAATATACCGCCAGTGAATTGTCGCACCGCATAGGGATTGAATTTACTAAAACAAATAACGGAGGAGCAATTTCAAATGACGCCGGAGTTATAGTAAATAACGGCCTTTTAAAAACTATAAGACAGATGATGATTGAAGCAGATGGGAAATCAACATCGCAGGAGATTCATTTTATAGAAAGCACAGAAGGCACTCAGTCCTTCCAATATGCCACTGCATTAGCATCCGGACCCAATTATATAATCGGCTCCGACCAGTTCGGTATCACCTACAACGATACTGATAATAAAGTTGAAATCGATAAACTCCACATGCCTTTGTTAGATGTTTCAAACGCACAGCAAGGCTTACAAGGAGGCCTGCCGGAGATTAGGGCTTACGAAGCCGGAGCACCACTCCGCAGGTTTTTTGTTAATAAACACAGCGGTGTCTTTTTGGTTGATTTATTTCCACACTCGGTTTGGATTGATGGTTTAAAATTAGACCCATCAGTCATAGCAGGTTCAGGTACTATTACCAACGTCTCACTCGATGGGAACGATAGTGATGTGCCGTTATTTACTGGGAGTAAAGCACTACAAGATGGAGTCAACATTACCGGTGAGGACGTGGGTTTGGATTCAACAATAAACAAAATCGCAACGACAACCGGAACGTCGGGAGTGGATTTACAGATTAATAAAGCCTTTGATATACCCTTAGAAATCCCTACTTTTGATAATTATCTGGCGACTACGACAGAAGAGACCATCCCTATTTTTGGAGAAAAAATAATCAACTCGGCACAATTTGGAAGTGCGGACGAGGGTTATTACCAGTTAGAAGTATCCATGGGAGTGCCTTTTTCAGTTGAAGGTAAAGACCAATTTAATAACAAAATCGCTGGCTTATGTTCTAAATATTACCAGGCGGGCTCTTATACTTCAACGCAAGGCGAGGCGTCTTTTGGAGAGTATGTACATAAGGGAGCACCAGTTGATATTTCTTCATGTAATGTTAGAATCCTTAACCCTGACAACAGCCTCGCCCAAGATATAGATGATAATAATGCAGTATTTATTAAGATACAAAAATTAAAATAAAAAATATAAATAAGATATATAATGTCCAAACTCACTCATCGCAATAATAAAGGAGTTAATAATCACTCTTTATATCAGACATCGATTCTTGGTGACCACACTCAATTATTAACTGATATAAAGAATAATACCCAAGACCTCGATGTTAATACAGATGGTCTCGAAACAATTATGACCGATGGAAGTCAAAAGAGTCAAGTATTAGGAAATACTGTCGGCGATGGTACAGGTGACTCGAAGCATCTTTTAACCGATTCTGATGGTAGACTTCAAGTCGATATAATTGATGGCTCTACCCCTTTAAAGACTTTTACTTATCAAACAGACCCCAGCGAACCCTTAACCAGCGGACAATCAATCGACCGACACTTCGTAGTCGTAGGAGGATGCGACCAAATAAACGGAAATTTTGATGAAATAAACCCTTTACAAGTTAATGCTTCAGGACAAATAACAATATCAAATATCGCACTGGCACAAGCCACACAAACACCAGCGGATACAACCTATAAGCAAAAGGTATTTTTAGGGCTTCATGATGTTTCGGGTTCAGTTATTAGAACAGCCCAGAGCGACGGCTCAGGAAATTTAAAAGTCGCTAATGATAAAATTACTCAAGGATATGATGCCACAGTTTCAAGTGGAGGTGATGGTCTGTTTCAGGTTGTCGCCTATGGTAGAGACCAAAGCGGAAATTTAGATGCTTTAAATGTAGATAATAACGGTCATTTAAAGATCGCCGTTGATACAGTTGAGAATAAAGGCACTTTCGGTAATATTCAAAACGCCACATTAAATTTTGGTAGTACTTCGAGCACTGTTGATGTTTCAGATTTTAATCACTCGGTTATATTGTACGAGGACGCCAACACTTCAACATTTGATAATCCAGTTCTTGAATTGAGCATGGATAATTCTAATTTTTATCAAAGTACAACCTCCATCTCCCCAGTTGTTAGGGGTTTAAAACGTGAGGCCACGGTTGAATTAAAACTGCACGGAATCAGATATGTCCGCATAAAAAATGAGAGTACCGCCGACAACTTTACCACCTGTAAATGTACAGTCGTGGGGACTCCAAATTAATTTTTTTTTTGTAATTCTTTTTTATTTCCTTATTATAAGATGGCCAAAAATACTCTTATAAGATTAACGAGTGACTCTAACGACGGAGTCTTTGACGCAAGATTTAATGATGAAATTATTATCAACCCAAATGCTGAGGTCTCACTTCAAAGTGCATCTCTTTCGAGGTCTTTGGAATTTCTAACAATTGATGCGACCAATGATAAAGTCAGTTTCCAAGTAAGTGTGACCAACGGTTTAAAAGATGTTTTCCTCGACCATGGTACTTATAATCGAAGTACTATCCTCGCACAATTAGGAACACTCCAAGAAAGAATGAACCGATCACTCCTTTCTAATGATTCAAAGGAACTCGGCTCACAAGTTAATATAAGAATCGACCAAAATGAAAAAATCGAATTTCATGTCGGTTTTGGTGGTGCTTCCAATATGATGAATGCAGGTAATCCAGCAAAAGAACTGGTCGGAGTCTCACTTGTCGGCTCGCCAGTTTCTTTAAGGTCAAATGGTGGACCCACAAATGATATCCACACTAATTATGTCTATGGCACACTCCCTTGTAATAAAGGGGCAGGGATGTGTAGAGTAAGAGCACAAAATATGGTGACTGACGCTGGAGGTTCAGGTTATACCATAGGACTGGTGGAAGGGATGGGCAAATTAAGAGATGGAACATTTAGACTCGCAGATGTTAAATATGGGATTAGATTTCCAAACAACACCACTCATGCTTATAGAATAATTAAGGATGGGGTGGAGACTGCGAATACAGGTGGTCTGACTCCTTTAAAGTTTTTGAATGCCACAAGAACCAGCAACGATGTCGCTCATATAGAACTTACTGGAGGCGTGATAAAATATATTATTTATCAAGATGGAGTCACCACTGACATTACCGACGACGCCAGCGGTTTAGAATTCGACCAAAATAAAAATTATTTTCCATTTATAGCATTACATGGAACCTCGACAAATACAAGAGTCAATTTATGTGCATTTACATTTGACCCATTTCATAATTTACCACCGACTTTTAAACTAACCGAACATGCTGAACAACTTGATGAAACTTTAAATGAACTTACGGCACCAGCAAATCCAAGACCAGTGAGGAGAGATACAATATATAATTTAATATTTGAAGCAAGAGATGTCGCTGAGTATCTTGGATTTAATAACCAAGAACAAAACAGAGCGGGAGATGCCACCGTGGATGGATTGTATATAGGAGATAAAAAGGTTGATACGGTTTTATATACTGACACCTATTTGATAGAGATGTTAAATATGAATTTAGAATCATATGATGGTTTTAAAAATGGAAGAAAGAATATCCTCGCCACCGTACCAGTATCTGAGAAAATAATAAGCAATACTGGGGTGCTCCAATACGAACCGAACACTCCATTTTATATCTCTCTAAATAATACAGTCCCACTGAGTTTAAGAAACATAAGAGCAAGGGTAATAACTGATACATATGAACCAATAGTCATGGAAGGTTTAGGGTCTATTACCATATTATTAAAGAGCCCTAAATCTTAAATATTCTTAATTTATATAATAATTTAAATTAATACTTAAATATAACCTAAATTTTAAAATTTATTATAGTTTTAAGTAGTATTTTTATATAAAATAGTATAAATTAAGACTTTTAGAAGATTTATAAAAGTAAGTATTATTAAATATATGTTAAATATAAAATGGATAAACCTGAGAAAATGTTAAAGGACTTATTAGGTACTGAAAGAAAGAAACCAAAGAAGAAAGAGAGTCAGATATTTGAAAAGAAAGAAACCATGAAGAAAGCAAAAGGCTCAACATATAAAGCAAAATATAACCGTAAATTTAACAAGGGCATGGACGTAAGTAATAATAAAGCAAAGATATCAAAACAAACTGGAATCCCAAAAAGAATCCTCGACGAAGTGTACGACCGTGGCGTAGGTGCTTATAAAGGTAATTTGTCCTCAGTAAGATTAAAAGGAAGCTTCAAGAAGAATCCAGATTTAAGAAAAGGAGCGTCTATGAGATTATCAAAAGAACAATGGGCGATCGCGAGAGTCTATGCTTTCGTAATGAAAACTTTAAATCCAAAGGAACCTCAAAATCAAGATTTAGATTTAATTAAAGAAGCCAGAAGAATTTTAAAAGCGAAAAAATAATATCTAAATATATAATAAATTATGGACCAAAAATTACGGACTTTTTTAGTACGAATCGGAGCCAAGACTCGGCTCCGTAAATTAATATATCAGTATATGCCTGATGACTTTGATATTTATATTGAACCTTATCTCGGTGGCGGTGCCATTTTCTTAGGGTATTCTTTCAAACCAAATCAAAAAATAATATTAAATGATTTAGATGAGAATTTAATATCAGCATGGAGACTTATGAAGAATCCACCTGAGGGGGATATTCAACAATACAACAGCAGAGACCTCGATAATTTAAAAGAAATATATTATCAAGAAACAAAGGACGACCTCCATAAACTTGTTAAATTATTACTGCTCCATAATAATACTTTCGGTGGCACCGCAAGACCGACTGGGAAATTATATAAACCGTCTAACCCTTACCAAAAATTAAAACTGATGCCCAAGTACAAAAGGAAACTGGCGACCGCAGAAATTTATAATCAAGATGCTATTTTAACAATAAAAGAAAATAATCATGAAAAGGCTTTTTTATATTTAGACCCTCCTTACGAAAACTCCGACAAGTGCTATAAATATGACTTGACTCCGTTTGAAGATTTAAGAGATGCCCTTAAAGAATTCAAAGGAAAATTTTTATTATCCATAAATGATTCTTTTAATATAAGATTTATTTTTAAGGATTATTTATTTATAGAATTAGAAGCAGGTGGTCAAGGAAATGACAGCATCGGTGTTAAGAAAAGAAAGGAACTTTTAATCAAAAATTTTTAATTTATTTTATTATTTTTTTTTATACTTTTATTTTATATATCTCATGCGTGATATTTTTAACTCACATCCAGTGACCGTATTAAAGAAAGAAATATCAAAAACAAATATCAAAGGCTACTCAAAAATGAAAAAGGCTGAGGTGGTAGATTTGATGATGAAACATCAGGCCAGATTCAAACATATTAAAATGAGAGGTACGCCAGTCAAAGCAGTCAAATCCAAAAAGACTGTGAAAGTAAAACCAGCACCAAAAAAACAAGTGGTCAAAAAGGCAAGTGAAAAGGAAAAACAAGAAGCAAAAAAAGAAGCAACTAAACTCCGCACCAGCCTCGCCGATAGGTTTGGAAAACAGGCCAAGGCGAAAGACCAGCCAAAAGATAAAAAGGCAACTAAGGACGAAAAGGGAGAGGCAAGAATAGGAGCGTCAAGACTTAGGTCAAGATTATCTGAGAGATTTGGTATGAAGGCGGAACAGGCTGAGAAGAAGAAGAAAGAAGAAGCAAAGAAGAAGGAAAAACCAAAGCAAATATTAAATAGAGAGACGATTAATAATATAACCAATGAAATATCCGAGCAAATGTACGACCACGTGAAAAGAAAAGAAAAGAAAATCACTGGTGAAGAAGTAATCAAAAAATATAAAGAAAAATATCAGGAGGAATTAGAAATGGCTGTGGGTGGTGCTTTCCTCCCTGACCCAAGTGTGGAGTCAATCTCGAATAAGAGTTTGAAAGAAATAAAAAATGAAGTTATAAAAAAAATTGACGCTATTGTTAAAACTGAAAAAGCGGTGAAGCAGAAAGATAAAGCAAAACAACAGAGACAATTAGAAAACGAACGTGAAGAGAAAGAGACGGACGATGTGCTGAAAAAACTCAAAGGGAAAAAACTGCAGTCGAAAATCGAGGAGATAGTTGAT
>Ga0070746_10000904_pt1 | contig 17830 bp, 22 predicted proteins | sample VirMetDEL_Mar_21_FD_77016 | JGI IMG/M metagenome (GOLD analysis project Ga0070746, IMG submission 77016) | Aqueous microbial communities from the Delaware River and Bay under freshwater to marine salinity gradient to study organic matter... | ecosystem: Environmental > Aquatic > Marine >...
CACTACATCCACAGTCATCACCTAATGCAAATTTAGCGATTTTATCTATTGTCGTAGCTTTAAGTATCCTTTCAAGCGTATCCCCTACACCCTTGTCTCTCATTAGTACTTTCCTCTTCTTCCTTTTGGAGAGCTTTTTGTTGAACCACCTTTCCCTGCCCAAAGATTCTTGCAGGCCCAATATGACGCTGTTAATTTAGATGTTCTAGTACTACACTTATGTCTAGCCTTAAATGACTTTCTAGCAGCTGAAGAGTAGTTATGACCATAACCTTTTGCTCCAAAATGTATTATCTTTTCTTTCCCACCTTCACAGGCTTTAACCATTTTCTTTTTTCCCGGTCTTGTTGAACTTCTAGGCTTATTACAAGCCATTTTACTTTTGTCTACTCTAGTTGCCATATTATCTTTTTTTTCCTTTATGTAATCCGTGGCTAGCGTGTTGTTTTCCTTTTCTTGTTGCAGCCCTTTTCTTTTTAGTAGCGTTAGCTAACTTCTTTCTTCCACTAGAAGTACTTTTAAGCTTGCTTATTGTTTTTGATGGAGCGTAAACCTCTCCCGTGTCTTTGGATTTTTTTCCGCTAGGTGTTCTCCACTTTTGTTTTGTCCACTTTTTTAAACTGTTTTTTGAAGATTTCTTTCCAGAATACCCTCCTCCTGCCTTCTTGTATGCAAGTACAGCAAGCTGAGCCTTTCTAGCTGACCATTGGCCAGGTCTACCCCCCTTGCTTCCAGCTTTGATTCTATTCTTAATCCTATTCCAAAGCTTTTGGTTTTTTTTCTTAGCTATAGCCATTACTTGTGATACATAGAACTAATATACTCTTCCATAGACTCTTTCTCTTGAGAGTCCATTGATTTAATTCTTTTCTTGGCTTTGTTCCAACTTCCTCCTCTAAGGTCGTTTAGTCTGCCAAATGCGTCATTCCATAAGCCTCTATATTTTCTTGGGTCTCTAGACTTCATCGCGTTGTAAAATCTCTCCTCAACATAATCAACAACAGCTCTTTCAAAAAATCTAGGTATAACAGGCATATCTCCATTCTCAACGCCCATACCGTTGTATACAATTCTGACGTATGGGAAAGAATTACAATCACTGCTAAACATTAACAACCCATTCATTACATTGTAGTAATACTTTGGTCCCCAAAATCCGTTGTTACTTCTTGTGTATCTTGATTGATTTGGCTGAAATATATCTCCCGAATTGCTTCCATCGTCTTTAACTTTCGCAGTATATCCCTCTCCATTTGATGTATTGTTAAAAAGCCTCTTCCAGTAAACAACTTGACTATTTAAAGGGTTACATATTTCACCACTATAAAGGTAAATCTCTCTTACGTTGAATACGTTTTTAGGCATTTTTAGTTGACAGTTTTTTGGCATTTCAACATCTTGTTGAATTTTTAACCAAAAGGTGTCAAATGACAATTCTTGCATAGCATCTTGTATCCTAGAGGTGTACCACCCTTTAGAAAATCCTTTCTTAAAATCCATGTCATTAACAGTTGATGTTACATCTGCAAGTATATGGTCTATTGATACAAAGTCGTTAGCTGTCATTGTTGTTGTTGTTGTGTGTTTTTAGGAAGGTTTGCCGCTCTGTTTGCATACATAGCCGTACTAGGCTCAGTAGTATCAGCTCCATCGTTAGTAGTTTCTTCAGGAACCATCATTATGAATTTTCCTAGCTGTAGTACCGCTGTTATTAAGTCTTGAACCAAAGCGTCTGGCAATGGTAATTCTGCATCTAAATCGCAAATCTGTCTAGGGTCTATGCTTGATTTAACCGCTATCTCTACGTCTTCTACTTTGACACACTCTAACCCTAACAAGTACAATCTGTTTACATCAACACTATCAGCTCTGTGTCCTACTCTGTAAAAGTATGGATTCTTGGAGGATGGAGTAGTATACTCATCCATGTATAAGTTCTGAACAGAACCAACACTTGTTCCTTGAAACCAAACTTGAGCAAAAGCGGGTCCCGCACATCCACAAGTTTCCTCATTATAAGTTATATATATGACACCACCGTTATTCGGTAAATCCATAACTTGAACTGGCAAGTCTATATACTTTCTACTTTTAGAATCCTCGTGTACTTTTACAGAAGAAAACGTTGAAGTAAATAAATCAGAGTTTGTTGCTAGTTGATGTTGGAGTCTTAGCTTATTTGCAAATACAGCTACCCAATACAAAACTTGATTAATTGTAAAATCAGCATCATCGTATGATGCGTATAAATTCTTTTGTATGTCGTATGCAACGTATCTGTATGTCATCTTATAGTACTGTTAGTAATTGTTGAATATCGGCAGTAGTTACGCCATATATAGTAGTTTGATCCCCCTGCTTGTATGCTATGTAATTTAAAGCTTTATCAAATAAAAGTTGAAACACACTGTTTGGAAAGTCTATCTGATCTGATAGCTGAGTTATATCATCTGGCTTCTTCGCCCAAAACACAGTTACTTGTCCATTCTTAACAGAAGGTCTAACCTCTATTTCTTGAGAAGTCTCTCCCCTAGAAACGCTTCTATAGTTTATAGGTTGTAGATATGAATACAATTTTAATTCATCACATATCTGATCCCCATCATATCCAGCTTCAGTGGGATTAAACAAAGCATCAGTCCAAGCTTCAACACTTATTCTCTTACATGCATTTAAAGAAGACACATGTATGAGGTTGTCTAAATGATAGCTTCTCGTAGTGTCAGGTGTTGGGGGTGGTGGGTTTCCATTACTCTCGGTGCTAGGCAAAGCCATTACAGCAAGAACAGTCCAAACCTCAGTTGGAAAAACATCTAGAGAAACCCTGGAGTTGTTGTTTGTAAGAAAAACTCCAGAGTATGATAGTTCTCTAAAAAATTCCTCGCCTATCTTATTTTCACCAAAAGCAGAATTTACAACGGCTGTAAGCCACTTCATCGAAGCATTTATCGCAGGAATATAGTCCAAGTCATCTCTATAATGATCTGAATTCTCTGCATCTAGTGCGAATGCTAATTGGTCTCTTAAAGATTGGGCGGTAAAACTCATTATGCTATTTTTCCTTCTGTTATGCTTCTCCCTTTATCATCAATCATGGAGGTTTTTAACTTTGAGTTAAGCGTTCTCTCATGTTGTTCTTGGGCTTTTTTTGCTAATATTTCTGAAAGCTCTCTTCTCATTCTTTCGGGGCTCTGACTTACAGATACTCCTTCTTGTTTTGCTCTAGCAACAATCTGCATGTCAGACAGTCTGGCTAAGGACCTTTGAGCTTCAACCATTTTGTGAGCCCATGAAGAGTCTACATTCATAGCATTCTCCATATTCTCGTAAAAATAAATTCCAAATAAACTATGTCCTCTCAAGTATTCCACGACTTGAGCGGACTGAACGCTAACAGACGAAACAGAAACAACTTCAACTTCCTTACCTCTTCCTGGTCTCTTATGCCTAATTAGAGGTTTAAATTTTATTGGCTCTCCAAATGGAGGAAGAACTTCTTGACCTTTTCTTCTGTCACTATGTATAGAGTACCTCATTGAGAACGCAAAAAACGTCACAGGAACTTCTAGCCAGTCTTCTTCTAGTCCTTCCACATAGTCAATGTCTTCGTCTAGCTCTTCCTTAGCTTTGTGAAGTTTTAACTTATCTATTTGGTTTTTAAATTTGTTAGATAGTTTTTCCTCCATTTCATGCATTAATCTTTGCACTATGGATATCGGCATACTCTCTTCCTTTTCAGGTGTTGAGGTTGCCTCTTTTGCGTTAACTTCCTCATTATTAGTTAATTGAGGTGTAACGTCTTGATCTTTTGTTTTTTTCTTTATTGCCATTTTGTTTTTTTAAAAAGGGGGCCGAAACCCCCTTATTAGAATTATGAATTAATTATTAGATTAAATCTAACCAAGCACAAGCTAATGGATTGTGAAACTTGATACCCATGTTGCAATCAACATAAACATCAGCGTAACGCTTAGGAATACCATCAGACAATGCTAAAGTATCTCCTGAACGCTCACCCCATAGTTGACATCTCTTGATGTTTTTCATATCAAGAATAGTAATCTTGTTTGACCAAGATGCTGGGAATGAAGCAGAATCCTCGAATCTTTTGAATGGTACAAGTACAATTCTAGAAGAACCAAGATTAACTTCTTTCAAGTTCAATAATGCGATTTCATCATTTGGAGCATATCGAGTTAACTCTTCTTTGTACGCTAAAGACAATTGTCTGTGTACTGTTGGAGTCATGAATGCCATACGAGCTGATCCGTAATCTCCGTATTCAGAAGAAAGAACCATATCCTCAAATGCATCAACTAAAGTCGCAGTAGTTGCAGTTGTGTTAGGAGAACCAGCGTCAACCATTGCAGTGTAAACACCACCTGTAGTTTTAGCAACTGTTCCGTTTGCAGTTACAACCTGTCCTTTTTGACCTGCCCAGAAAGCATTTGATAAGTCAATTCGGTGTTGGTTGAACATTGCATTTCTTTCCATTTCTAAAAAGTTGTCAGTAGTCCCTAAGTTTTTCAACTTGTGAAGCTCAACTTCTGAGTAACGAATAGCCTTGTTAAACAACTGAACGTAGTTGTTACGCTCTATAACTGAAGCACGGAAGTACTGAGCAAAACCTTCAGAACCATCATAATCAACAGTTGAAACGTTAGCAAGTACATCGTTTACAGCAACCGCTGGTAAAGAATCACCAGAGTAAGGAGCAACAACGATTTGAGATGTAGCAGAAAGAACATCAACAACGTTACCTTTAGATCCGTCAGGATAAGAGATAATTGTGTTTGTTGAAATGTTAGCTACAGATGAAACAGTAATTGTTTGCTGTGCAGGAGCAGTAACTCCAGCTGCAATAGCAGTAGCAGTTAAAGGCTCACGCTGATATCCCATTTCTTGATAGAAAAATTCATCAGAGTTTACTTGCTCAGCAGCAACCATGTTCATTAATTTGAGGTCCATGAATTGCTGAGGTGCAGCATCAAAGATTGCTCTGTTTGTCAACTTTTGTACTAACAACGAAATATCGTGTCCATACGTTGAAGCGTACTCAGACCCAACTGAGTTCATGTTCTGGTTTGAAAAACCAGCATTAGGCGGATTATAAATTGCCATTTTGTTTTAGTTTAAATATATTTACAAATCTATTAAGCATAAGGATCCTTTTTAAATGCAGAGCTCAAGTGTCCTACAGCGTCCAAGTTCTTCCCTCTTTTTTGGTCAGAAGTCTTTTGCCTTTTCATGTTTTTTGGACTTGAATCAACAGTTCTTAAATTAGCCTTACTTTCACCTTTTCTTTCAGCTTTACCTTCAGCTTCGTTAAGGAGCTTTTTACCATACATAGCATAAGCAAGCAATTCAGCTGCATCCTCTTTGTATTCTCCTTCTTTATTAATAAAAATGTTCTCAAGACTTCCATCAACCAAGACCCTCTTAATTTTTGACATTTCGGAGCGACTGAAGTTGGGATAAGCCTTACCAAGATTTTCAACGGAAAGAATTGCACTGTCTTTTTGCTTTTGGTACTCCTCCTGCTGATTTAAGACAAAATTCTCACGTTCTCTTTCTTGTGCTTCCACATCTTGATTGAACATTCTTTTAGTTGTTCTAGCTAAAAGATCAATCCTATCGTCAAATTCTTCATCATCAAGCTTGTCGTCATTATACATGTCAACAAGTTCGTTGTATTCTTCTTCTAGATAGTGCTGAACAAGGTTCTCTGCATCTTGCTCTCTAAAAGAGTCAGAAAAGTCCAGTCTTTGATTAGTATTAAATGCTTCAGAATAATCATCTCCATTTGCCCACATTTGTATTGCTGCCTTTATTTCGTATGGCATGGCCTGCAAGTCTGAAGACAAGGCTTCGTACTCTTTACTTGATTCAGCTCCTTCCTGGGCCTGAGACCTCCAAGTATCAACAGAATTGAAAAACTTAGAAGGGTCTTCTATTCCAAACTTTGATGAAATCATATCAATCATCTCGTCAGGAACATTAAAGTCAACATTAAATTCTTTTGATTTTCTTTTGGCTTTAGATATTCCAAATGTATCATCTTCATTGTCTTCTACTTCTACTTCTTCCTCTTCATATTCATCCTCATCATCTTCATTGTCGCCTACGATCTCTTCTTCTTTGTCAAGAGAATTCATTAGGTCTTTGTACTCGTCAGAGTTTGCAAATTCAGGATCCATTTTAGCCAATGACTCAAGCTGTCTAACTTGGTCTTGCATTTCTGACGTCAACTCCTCTAAAGGAGCAGTAGAATCTGCTTCTTGGCTTTCAAGTCCTTCTGATACTAACTCGACTTCTTTCTCGAATTCTTCACTCATATTACTCATTTATTTATTCAAAATTACAAAATTAAACTATTGATTATTTTTTATCTCTTCTCTTTCAAGTTTTGATTGCTCTTTTAGTGCTATTTCTTGCATTTTTTGCTCATGCTGAGTATCCATTAATTCCGCTTGTGATAACTCTTGTTCTTCTTGAGCCTGCTGCATCTGCTGCATTGCTTGAGCTTGTTGCTGTTGACCTTCAGAAATTCCTTGGTTTTGAGCCTGAGCAGATTTTTGTTCAGCCATTAATTTATCAGCTTGGAACTCTCTTAGTGACTTAGCTACTCTTTCTGGAGTTGCTCTTCCTAGCAAATTAGAAAATGTTGGTGCGTCTATTAATCCCGCTTGCAACAAAGTAAACAATAATTGGTCTGCAGCTTTCTCTGCTTGTCCTTTTGATTCAGACCTATCAACAAAAACTCTATAATCCTGTAATAAGTCATCTTCGGTTATAGTTATTGTATTTAACCCTTTATCGCCTATCATCATAGCTAACCTTCTAGGATTATCATGATATACAGCTTTACCTACCGTTGACATGTGTTCGTAAGCCTGCTTTAATATAGAAGACAAAGCCCAATAAAATGGCTCCTGAACTAAAGATCCTCTTTGTATCTGAGCCTCAACCACTCCAACTAAAACGTCTCCTCCTCCTTGAGTACCAGTCATTGCTTCATTTACTCCTGTAACATCTTGTATTGACTGTTGAACGGTTTGTATTACTTGAAACATTTGAAGTGTTCCTCCTCCTATGTTTGTTCCATAGGTTCCTATTGCGTTTTGAACCGATCCAACTCTGTCCGTATCAACAAATATTGGTTTTGAAGAGTTTATGTTTCTAACAACATCAGATTCAGCGTCTCTGTCGTCAACAGCCGATTTAGATATAACTGTTCCAGTCCCTCTCATGTTTGCCATCTGTGATTCTATAACAGATATTGTTCTGTTCAAAAACCTTTGTGGATCTATAACATCGTCTAATGGTGTTAATACTTCTCCCCTATCATAAACCCAAGTATAACATTTATATGGGAATTTAACATTTGAAGGGTCGTAAAGATTCTTCTCTTGATAAGGAAGAACACCAAAATCAAGAACTACATCTCCCATCTCTTGACCTATTTCTTCTTGAGGTATAAAAATGCAAAACCTCATTATGTCAACATATATGCTAGTCTTCTTTTTATCCCCCATCTCTTTCTGATGTTTATCAGTTGGGGGCTTTATAAGATCCTTATCTGTATAATCTGAGTCTGGGTCATTAATCATAGTATAATATGGATAACCATACTCATCTTCCACCCATCCGTAATCTCTTTTTTCTACATCTTTCCAATATACCTCATAAACTGGTATCTTTGATCCGGGAATTGTATATACATTATTAACAAATTTATGCATAGAATTTTTACTGTTCACATTTGAATAGTTCTCTATTGCTTGCATTTCCTTTTTAGAAAGATTTTGATATGTTTCAAAAATGCTAGGACTGTCCATGTAATACCATTCAAACATATACTCTGAATCAGAAAGGTCAGGCTTCTGAGCAGACATGTCCCATCCAAAAAATAGCGGGTTGACACATTCAGCATCATAAATTTCATTATTCTCAAACCCTTTATATATGCCCATTCCGCATATAGCAAGATTTCTTGATAGCTGAACCTTAATTGCTTCTAAATCAATATCTTCTGCGATAAAATTTAATAGGTTATTTATTGATTCTTCATAATCACCAACAAACATGTTTTGGAATATCTCTTCGGTTTCTAGAGGATTGTCTCCTATGGGGTTTTTATCTTTTATTTGTTGTTCAAATTCTGGAAACTCTTGAGCTATAATCTCGGCTTTTTTAATCTTTGATAAATCTTCCTCTCTTTTGTTTATAACAAAGTCAGATATACAGGATGCTTTTGCAGTATAGTCCATTCTTATAGCATTACCTACATACTGTTGAACCATTGGTTTGATTACATTCTTTGTCCATTTAAGCCTATTCCTAACATCTCCAGATTCATCTAAAAAAAAGGATTCAACATCCTCGTCAAAAATCCACTGTCCGTCACCGCCTTTAAAGAATGACCAATTAACCAAGCATTTGTTTATGTATCTTCTGTATATATAGTTATCCATAGTGGATAAGCAGAACTTAGCATAATCGCTATGATACTTCTTGTCCTTTTTAGATGTTAACTTGTTGGGTCTTACCCTATTTGTGCTGAACATGTAACTCATACTACCTTAATACGTCATTAATTTTTACAAGAACCTCTTTTTTCGTCTTCTTCTCTACGGATTTGACCCCATAAGCTGATTCTAGTGTCTTTACCATGTCTGGTAATTCAGAATGTATCTTTACCACCAGATCTGTATATTTCTTTTTCTCGTCAACATCCATCGTAGATAAAGTTGTGTTATCTATTATTATCATGTCGTTAAGAACATCAAACATATATTGACTCATAAGTTTAGCCCTAAGTCTGTATTCTGGATTAAAAGACTCCATTCGATGAACCCCTTTAACTATGTGATCTGGCAGGCTGCCATTAGACATTTCTTTTATGTCCGCCCTAGATTTATAGCTTCTTCCATATACAAGCTCAAGAGCTTTTTCAAGCCTATTTGCTTTGTCTAGTTTATATATTGGGCTCGTTCTATTCCCAAGAAACCAACAAAGTCTTACTTCTTTAACTTTTAAGTCCCTAAACTCTTCCATTTCAGACAGTTCTGGATACTCTATTCTAAGGTCTCCATCTCTCTCTAAACCAAAAAGAACTATCTCAACTTCTTTTTTCGCCATAAAATTAATAAAAAATAGGGCAGGAGTTTTTACCCCTACCCTACAAATATAATTAAAATTTAATTACAGTGCTGGACACCCTAAGAAGTCAGCAACAGGAGTGTGAGTTCCATCAAGGAAATCAGTAATCGCTGCGACAGCAGCTGTAGTACCATCATCATCTTGCTTTAGGTAAACTAAAGAGATAGCAGGAAGAACAGCTTGAAGGCCGCTAATAGCATTGCTTCGAGTGAATTTTCTGTGCTTGATAATGAATCTGTCATATCCTCTAGAATCAGCAACAGCAGCACTAATTCCGTAAGCTAAAACTTCAGCTTCAGTTCCAACAGGTGCAACAAATGCAGTTGCATCAGCCTTAGTAGCTCCAGCAGGTGCAGTAATTTCTAGTGCCCCAGCATCAGCAGATAAAGCAGTAATACGAACTACATCTCCAGCTTCTGCAGAAGCAGTAAAGTAAGCTCCTGAATCAGCAGCAACAGCAGCAACAAATGCAGCTTGAATTTCAGCAACACTAGCGGATCCATCTGAAGAGATATTGTAAGTACGAGTTTGATAAATCGCACCAGTCTCACGACCACCGCCAAAGAAGTTAATCACGTTTGGGGCCGAAACAGTAAGAGAGTAAACTCTATTGTTAACCAATGTAATCCCTGTAAGATCTACGTCTACAGAGTGAGCAGTTCCTTCAGTAAAATCAGTTTGGTCAAATGCAAGTAAATCACAAGCACGAACAACTAATCCACCAGCATCTCCAGAAAGAGTAATAGTACCTGCCGCAAGGTCATAATCTGCCGCTATAGGTGTGTTCATTACAGTAACGCTATCTACGCTACTGATTTTTGGGAATTGATAATTAAAAGCCATTTTTTAAAATGTATTATACACGGACATAAAGTCGGTGTTGGTTTATATATTAAACCATGCACGGTGCATAGCGGTACAAATATATATGTTTTTTAAATACGTTTTTTTATAGAAATTACACATTGTTAATAACTTTTTTAGGGAAAACTTTTTTTTCTTTTCTTTTCTTCTTTTTTCTTTTTCTTTCTTTTGGTTCTTTTCTTTCTTTTTCTTTTTTCTTGTTTTCTTTTGTTTTTTTTAAAAAATGTTATATATTTGTATCAGTTGGTTGGTTATTGTAGATATTATTAATCCCCTTACTAGCAAATCCTGACGATAACGTACCAACCATACTGTAGCTATAAGGGGGTTTTTAAATTTTAAGTATGGTTGAATTATGGAAAGTTTTAGAGTTGTATGCGTTAATGACAAGGCTAAGCCTAACGATTTTGTTGGGGATTGGATACAAAGAGATGAGATATACACGGTTGTTGACGCAAAGCATTTAACAAGGCAAAGAATGACCTTGGGGTATAAGTTAGCAGAAGTTAATATATCAGATCATTCTCCTTATCAGTTTTTTCTATCTAACAGATTTAGGCCTTTATCGGAAGAAGATGAAATGATGGAAAGAGCTTTAGAAGAGCTAATGGAGGAGGTTGAAGATGTTGTTATTTAATTTTAAGTTACTATCTTTGAATCAATAAGTAGATATAATTGAGCACATCTTCGTCATATTCCAGTAATAAGCTTTTACAGGTAATAGACGACAAGACTCAACACTTTATAGCTAAATCATACATTACAGCGATATTTGAATCTGATAGGCGTGAAACAGAGTATCATCTATATTGGTACAACAAAAACAAAGGAACGTTTGAAGAAGACGATGGATACGTTAAAATGTCTTACAAGAAAATGAATAAAAACGAAATAAAGTTTTTCTTTTCTCTAGAGGACAATTATGAAATTGTTTTAGAAAACCAACATGGACTCATTTACAATAACAAGTCTTTAGGATTTGACAAGAGTAAAGTTATACTAAGTCAATTCAGTATAGATTGGCCTACTTCTTAGGTGGTTCTTCTTTACCTGATCCTTCAAGGGCTGTTACTCTTTTTTCTAAATCAGAAACATGGTCAGAAAGCCTAACTATAGCTTCAATTTTTTTAGAATTGTCTTCTATTATTGCTCTTTCATTAGAAAACTTTGATGAGTGTCTAGCTGATCCTCTTACAGTTTCTTTAGCTTTTGATTCGTATGTTTTTATTTCAGAGTGTTTAACAAACTCGTCTTTCTTTCCTTTTTCTGATAATTCCATCTTGTTTTTTTTGTAAAGATATAAAATCTTCTAATTGATTATTTTTAAGATTTTCCCGGTCTTTTTATCTACCCTAGCTAGTTTCATCCTGTAGTTTGTTTCCTTTGACTGAACGTACCTGGTTATAACATTTTTGCTGTTATTTACTGTTTTTACGTTCTCAGGCTCATACCTTGCGTGTGATTGTGCGTTTATATATGCAAATGTTATTGAGAATATAGCATCATCATAATCATACCTAGCATCTGCGGCTTGATATCTTGTTTGCCTATGACTTGTTGAGCTCCTTAGATCTTTTTCTACAAAAGTTTTTAATTGCTCCCATATCCACGGAATATCTATTCTATCTGAATACGTGTCAATCATTTCTTCTGTCTTCGCTATAATACGAGGTGCTGTGTTTGCTTTATTAGATATACCAAACCATTTACCTGAATGTGTGTGAAAATAGTCTGGAAGCTGAGCCATAGCGGTAAACTTATTTCTGAATCCATGTATTTCTTGAAAATCTAAATGCATATCTCCTATATTATTTTCTATAAGCTCCTTAACCCCTCCTCTCTTGGACTGATCGTAATATAAGCTTTGTAATAACACTTGTAGATAGGTTTGTTTGAATTTTCTATCTCTATGAAACACCACGGATGAAACACAGTTTGTATATGCGTCCCATATAGCACTAGACATCATAGAGTGTCCTGTTTCTGAGTTAATGGGGTCAGTTCCTTGATACCATCTATTTTTCCATATCTCTCCTTGTGGAGGATGATGAACTATAACAGATGTAGTGGATATATCTTCCCTACCCTTTGTTGGAACCCATTCTGCTCCTACGATTCTATGTGTTGTCATTAGATCTGGAGTGGCTTGAGACATATCTAGTATTGGCTCGAAGTATCCATACTCTATGGGTGATTCCTTTCCATATATATCGCTAAGCCTTTGATTACATAAGTGTATCGGAACTAAAGTCCTTGATTTACGCAAGAACATGTCGTCTACAGTTATTGGATAATGCTGATGAAACTGAACCTTTGCTATTTCTCCTTTCTTTGTTCCCTCCAGAGCTAGGTAAGCTTTTCTCTCATTATTGATATGCTTATCTGTAACACCCCTTCTTGCATAGGCATTAAAGAATAATGGTATTATTCCATATTCATAGTTTCCTTCTTTCCACTGTTTTAAGCACATCTTAAACTCAGACTCAAATACAGAGCCACCTTTATCCATTTCTCCCCCTGTTCCCCAAGCCATAAATTGTTGTTGCATGGTCATCTTCCCGGTATCAGGGTTATATTTAAAAAGTGCAGGTCTACCCTCACGCATCATTTCTCCAAATATATCAAATAGACCTATTTCATCGACAAATACCGCTGATGGAGAACCACCATTAATTGCATCTACTTGAGGACTATCTACCTGGAACCTTGAAGCACCACCTTCGTCACGACCTTTTTTCTGACCTTTCTTGTCAAATGACATTACCTTATCTGTCCAGTTCTTTACGTCTTGAGCAATATATTCTGGTATCTTAGTATACGTCCACTTTACTTTATCTCGGAATATCTCTATACCTTTTGATTCTGAGTGAGTTACAAATTTAATAAAGTATGATTTGTTTAGATTTACTCTTTTCATTCCTGCTAGGCACATGGTTGTTGTAAAACCAATCTGTCTAGCCTTTCCTATCATCATAGAATAACCACAGTCAAATAAAAATAAAAGAACCTCTTGAGCTTCCCAGGCAGAATACTTTAGCATTCCTCCTTGAGACTTGTCTTCTTTTATGAATCCGTATTTGTTGCAGAAGTATAGGGTATTATCTTTACATCTTTGAATCTCTTGAAAGAGCCAATCGTATTGATCTTCTTCGTTATCAAAGTCTAGTATCGTGGTCTCATCTTCTAGCCACTGTTTTGCTTGTTCGCAGTAAAGACTAAAGGGCTTAAATTCTTTCTTATTCTGCCAACCAGAATTTATACTATCTATCCAGTCTACAAAAGATTTTGGATACTGAAACTCTTCATGTGATGGCTTCCACGCCTCCGTGGGTATATGCCCTTTAATCATACCGTCTTGTTTGGTATGAATCATATTTTATTAATTTATTCGTAAGACTTTAGCTTACAAGCTTTTTCACTCGCACCAGGATTAGCACATTTCTTTCTGTCAGACCGTCTATCGCTTCTTTTTTTCTTCCTAAATGCCCGTTTTGTCTTTCTCTTTAGTTTAAATCTTTCTATTTTATCAGCAAGAGTTCTCTTATTTCTTTTCTTGTAGATTTTGTCAGATTTTTTTATGGCTTTATTTTCAGCTCTATCCTTTTGTTTATCAGCTTTTGTTTTGATTATCTTTTCGCTGCCTTGATAGTCTGGATCACTCATTCTTTCTGCCTGCTCTGCTTTAAGGCCCTCAAGCTTAGTTTGTCTTTTGGATAATTTCTTTGGGGACGGTTTAGGTGGGACCACGACCATGTCTCCCTTAACTGAACCTGGAACTGGATATGTAATCTGTTTTTTTTCAAGAGACTTTTTCTTTTTCCCTTTATCGTCCCCATCTCCTCCTTCGAGAATTACTTTAGATATTTTTTTGCCAGTCTTCATAATTTAATATTTAGAGCAGGAGCATTTACCTTTGCACTTGCTGCATTTTTTTCCTTTACTACCTTTCTTGCCCATGTCTTTTCCGACAAGAATAGCCATCATTGCTTTTCCTCTAGTTTTCATTTATGAGTTTCTTTTTTTTCTTTTAGAAGCCTTTAATGCAGCCCTCTCTTGTGCTAGCTTTGCTTTTAATTTGGCCTTTTCTATTTTGTTTTTTAATTTGTCTTGTTGATTGCTTGACCTAGCTTCTTGATTATCCCCTCTTGACTCAATCTTCTTATTTCTGCCTTTTAAGACTTCTGTTTTTAAGTTTTGATTAGCTAGCCTTCTTTTATTATTCTCAAGTCTTTGGTTAGAAATCTTTTGGGAAACATTCTTTATCACTCCCCCTAATGTGTTTCGTGTCTTTGTTGAAGAATAACTGTTTCCTGAATCGTCTTTATATTTTTTTATCTTAGTTAAGGTTCCCGCTTCGGTATCTCTAACTCTTTCAGTCTTCCCTACTTTATCTCCAATTTGGAGTTTTTTCTTTTTCTTTAATGGATCTGCCATAATTTCTATTTTTTATTTTTTTTCTTTAAACTCTTTGGTGGCTTTCCGCCAGTATCTTTTGTGTTTCCGTGATATGGGGCAGGAGTTTTTTTGTAACTGGTATCTTTAGGTCCAGATTCAGGTGTAGCCAATGGTAGGCCCTCTGATAATTTGGGGGCTTTATATTTTCTCTGCAATAGGTTTTTTTTAGCGGGCATAGGGTTAGACGTACCAAAAGCATTCCCCATCATAAAGGAGGTTACTTGCTTGGCAATTTGTTGAGGCTTTCTTTCAAGCTTATTAGCTTTTCCTGATTTCTTATCAGACCTTTTTTCTAGGTTAGCAGCTCTCTTGTCTTTCCCTTTAGACTTTGCTTTTTTAGATTTTTCAGATAATTTTTCTGCTTTAGCTCTTGCTTTTTTTATTCTATTAATTAAACTCATGATTTTTTTTTATTAAACGTTAACCTTACAAGGCTTTCTATGTTTTGATTTTTTACCTTTTACACTGCAACTTGATTCTTGACTACCACCAATCACAATTTTATTTCCTCCCTTAAGCTTTTTAACAGGCTTGTTTTCTCGAAAGCTTCTATTTTTTTTACGTTTGTTTTTACTTTCTTCTTTTCGTTTACCCCTAATTACCTGTCGATCCACTCTTCTTTTCTGTCTTTCCTTTTTCTTTTTAAGCTTAAGACGCTGTTTTGGAGTTGTTCCAGGTGCAAAGCCTTTTTGTTTATTAATTAAATCGTCTGCAGCGGAATGAGCTTTACGCTCTTCTTCTTCTGTATATTTTGGGTATTGTTTTTTTTCTTTTTCAGGCTTAACCTTGTTCTTTTTTATTGGTGTTATTTTTTTAATAATAATATCACCTCTTCGGTTTTTTCTTCTTTTTTCATAAGAGCCATCATCGTTTTGAGAAATAGTCCACCTACCCTTCTTTTTGCCCTTGTCGTCTTCAGGGTCTGTTGGATTTTTTAATAGTCTCATGGTACAAATATAAGGCTTTAATTTATATCAATCTTTTTGAGTCTACCCACTTCTTTATGCTGTCTTCACCATTTACTCTAGCTCTATCAACTCCTAGTATCATCATTCTTCCCCCTATCGGTTTTACCGGGGCCCCTCTTTCAACGTGCCACCCTTTGCTGCCATCACCATACTCTTCTTTATAAGTTCCGGTGATCATGGAATGAATGTATTTGTGATTAACCCTATACCCTACCTTTGGGCTAGACTCTAGAACGTCTCTTACATCATTACGAGCAGAGTTTTCGTGTATATGTCCCATGGTAAATACATCGAATCCCTCAAACACTTCTAATGCTCTTGTAAGGTTTAGTGCCCCCTTGGTAACTACCCCTCCTCCACCTGATCCGTGGAAGTACTTTACTTTAAATGGAAATAGAGAACCTCTAAATTCTTTTTTTACTATAAGCCATCCGCCATAACCTCCTGTCATAACGCTTGACTTGCACTCGTAGTTTAGTATGTCGACAAACCTCTGCAAGATGTCAGTCTCCTGCCACTTGATGATAGCCGTTTCGTGATTCCCATATCCCAGCACTGTCAAGATTTCGGCATAGGGTTTGAAGAACTCTACTGCTGTTTCTATAATGGAGTCTAGGTATTTAGCGTTATTATGTTCTGGTCTGATATCGCTCTTGTTTGATCTCTTATCGCCACGCCCTTGCATTAAGCAAAAAAAGTCTCCGTTTACCATTACTGGTATACTGTTTTCTTTGCAGTGGTCTAAATGTTTCTTAAGTAAGTCCCAATCGCACTTAGGATTATCCCAGTGCAAATCTGATAGCATCGCAACCCTATCCTGTCCTTTCTCTAGTATTAATTCGTGGATATTCGCTCCGTGTTTAATCAAGTTCATATTTGTTTTCTTTAATTATGTTTAAGTTGAAATCTCTTTTTGGTAGTTTATCGTATTCTTTTGTTGAGAAAAACACTTTTTTTATAGTGCCTTTGTAGAAGTATATAGGGTTTACCATGTAAGTTCTTCTTCTTTTTTCCTCGTAGTATCTAATAGCGTCAATATCGCAAAGTTCTTTTATTGCATTCATAACGTACCTCATATTCATGTCGGTGCATTGTTGTATATCTCTAAGGCTATAGTTCTTTAGCATGTTACCGTATGTCATCTGCTGAGTAAAGAATCTAAGTATTCTATTAGATGATGGCTTTATCTCATTTAGCATATCTATTGACTCTATAAAAGTAATCATATATCTTGCTTTTCTTTTTTTAAGCAACTGCATTATTATTTGATCTGCACCATCCGAGTACCCTTGGGCAACCTCCACGTACTCTCCATCATCATTTTTGTAATATAGGTTTCTATCTGATTTCTTTTTAGACATAACCCTATCCGCCTCTAAAAGTATGAGGTCATATACAATGCTATTTTTTTCTTCTATCATTAATTATTTTTTCTACGTTTAACTTAACCTTCTTTAAGTAAGAGATGCTTTCCTTGTGTCTGGTTTGTTCATAGTAGATAAGTCCTGATAGAGCCCTCCCGAATTCTATGACACTCATATTAGCCTTGAGCTTATTACAGTCTCCACAGCTAGGTACTTTATTTGAATTGCTTAGCTTGCCGCCACGGCTTTTGGGATATAGATGATCTACAGTTCTACTGTACTCGTCTAGTGGGGTCTTACAATAAGCACAAACACTCAGGTCTACACCCTTCTTTGTCTTCATTTTACAAATATAATAATAATATACCACTTTGTTACCACTTATATAGAACGTCATGTACCCACTTTTGACGTAGCTCTAACTCCCATAGAATATAGAAAGTTGCTAAAAACTCTATATATATTTATTCCTATATAGTATTAGCTAGAGTAATTGACGTAGTAAAGCGGATCATTAAGCTGTTTGCAAAACTGCGTATGGAGACGTAAACGGTAACAGTGTGACTCTTTGTACCCTCCCATGTATTTAAACCCCTTAAATCAATCCCTAGGTGTGTGTATGGGTATTCGTGTGAAAAAAATGTATGTAGATTTTAGGGTCTTTTACAGTGCATTGCATCCCTACCCAAGTTTCAACCGAAAGTCAATTTCAAAACCTTAGTGTCATTTGTACACTAACTATCTTTACTTAGTGTCACTTGTACACTTAGTACTTAGTGTCATAATAACACTTACTCACTTGGCTTAGTGTCATCTTGACGCAAAGAAAAACCTTAGTGTCATTTCTACACTAAGAGCTGGCAAATAGATCCGGACTTAGTGTCATCTTGACACTTACCGGGACATACAATTTATTTCTGACAAATGCAAATATTACACAACAAAGTTTTCATATACTTATTAACACTTTTGTACATACAAAAAAACCTTGAATTATCCTAACAAATGGGCCAATAG
>Ga0070746_10000908_pt1 | contig 17770 bp, 12 predicted proteins | sample VirMetDEL_Mar_21_FD_77016 | JGI IMG/M metagenome (GOLD analysis project Ga0070746, IMG submission 77016) | Aqueous microbial communities from the Delaware River and Bay under freshwater to marine salinity gradient to study organic matter... | ecosystem: Environmental > Aquatic > Marine >...
CTATTTAATGGATACATCTTCGTTAATTAATATGTACAAACGAGAAAAGGGTAGTTCTGAAAGAGCTAACTTTGAAAATCTCTATGAAGCAGCTGCATCATTCTGCAACCCAAGTTCTGATAATATTCAGAGCAAGCGGGCTAAAGGTCAGCGTGACGATGTCGAGCGCATTACTGATGTGGGCATTAAGGCTCGTCGTATGTTTACCGCAGGTATGATGAGCCACCTGTTTCCGCAAGGGCAGAACTGGATTCGTGTTGTGCCGCAAAACAGAGACCTAATGAATGATGATAATGTAACCAGAGCGTTATCATCTGTAACTAAAAAATTTATACGAGCAATTGAGGACTCAAACTTTTATGAAGAGATGGGTCAATGCATCGATCATTGTGGATATATTGGAACTACCGCACTATACTGCGAGCCAACAAACCGCAGATTATTAAACTTCCGGGCGCACTACATCAACCAGTTTTTCTTTTGTGAAAACTATTTAGGTGAAGTAGATACAGTTATCCGCGAGTTTAAATTAACAGCGCGTCAAGCGGTTCAGCAGTTTGGTAGTGATTGTCCAGAATCTATATCTGATTATGCAAAAGACCCTGGCACTTCTACAAAAGAGTTTACATTTATTCACATTGTTATGCCGCGTCAGAACTTTGTTCCTGACTCAATAGAGAAAAAAGAAAAACCCATAGCATCATACTACATATCCCTAACAGGCAAAGAGCTTGTTTTAGAATCTGGGTTTGATGAAATGCCATATAGCGTGGCTAGATTTTACAAAACTAATTACGAAAAGTACGGCCGCTCACCAGCCCTAGAAGTATTTTCGACCTTACCTCTGGTCAATCGTATGGAAGTATCAAGGATAAGAGGAGCGGAGCGTGTGAGTAACCCGCCTTGGTTGGCTCCCAACGATGGAAGCGTTAGGCGTATTTCCAACGACCAGGGGTCTATTATCTACTGGAACGCTGGTAACCCACTATCTAAGCCAGAACAACTGCGGCCTATGGATAATGTAGTAGTTAATGACCAAATGATTGAAAAGAAAGAACAGGAAATCCTAGACGCTTTCTATGTTCCTCTGTTTAATCCGCTACATAATAAAAAGAATATGACAGCGTTTGAGTCATCTGAGCGTCTTAACTTGTCGCTACAGTTTCTTACTCCTGCTGTAAATCGCATAAACAAATACTTTGTGACTCCTATTCTTGAACGTGCATTTGGCATTATGCTTCGTAATGGATTATTTCCAGAGCTTGAGATTGCACAACTAAGTGAACAGTCACTAGAGTTTGACTTGGTTGGTAAGGCATCTATTGCATCTCGCCAGATTGAGTTGTTCGGCACGATGACCGCTATGCAGCAGATGATGCAGATCGCACAATTTAAACCAGAGATTTTGGATAATGTAAATGCAGACAAGACTGCTCGCTTTATTCAAGAAGTTAATATGGTTCCTGTTGACCTACAGCTTTCTGAAGATGAAGTTGAGGCAACGCGTGGAGAACGTCAAGAAATGGCAATGGCTCAGATGCAAGCACAACAGATGCAAGCTCAAAGTGATGCGTATGTTAAAATGCAGAAGGCACCAGAAGAAGGTAGCGGTGCTGAGGCTATGCTTGAACAAACAGGAGAATAATGGATATAGTTGATAAAGTGACCTACGATTTTGAGTGGGACAACGAGAAGGATTTATCAGAACAGACGAGACGAGCTTTTACAGATCTTCTTGATCCGTCAGATAATAATGCGCTTTTAGTTATGCGCTATCTTGTACAAGTTTGCAAGTGGCAGGATATGACTGAATACAATGACCCAATCATCGAGGCCAAGATGAACTCGTTGCGAGGTGTTATTCTTTCAATTAAACAACAATTAAACATGAAACCCATAGAGGAGGTCACCTATGAGTGAAGAGGTAAATAACGAAGAAGTAGTTGAAGAAGTAAGTGAAGAGGCAGTAGAGGAAAGCCCGGTTGAAGAAACTGCGGTGGAGGAAACAACCAATACTCAATCTACTACATCATTTGTAGACTCAATGTTAAATCAAATTGAAGATGCTGATGTTAAAGATGCTGGGTTTTGGAAAAGCCTGGAGGGCAAAGATGCTACAGAAGTTGGAAAATATATTAAGGAACTTCAGAGTTTCGCTGGTAAAAAAGGTGATATACCTAAGTCTGACGCTTCGCAAGAAGAGTGGGATTCGTTTTATACTAAGCTGGGTAGACCTGAAAGTATTGACGGCTATGACTTTACGATTGGTGACGAATTTACGGAACTGGTTGGTGAAGATTCAGCACCTTTCTTTGAAAAGATTGTTGATGGATTTAAGGACCAAGCTTTCAAAATGGGTGCAACACCTGAGACTGCCGAAGCTTTAACTGATTGGTATTTAGGGACAGTAGCTGAAGAACTAGAATCTTCTCAAGCAGCTATGAAGGAAGCTGAAGAAGAGATGGATAAAGAACTTCGCCAAGAGTGGGGCGATAGCTATGACGGAATGATGAATGGCATCGAGGCTATGTTAAAAGCCAATGGTATGCCAGATGAAAATCTAGAGTTTGCTAGAGAGTCCGGGCTTCTTAAAGACCCTGCCTTAGCCACAACGCTAGGCCGAATCGCAGCTAGATTCCAAGATGACCCAGAAATCGGACATCATCAAACTAATACGCAAGCTGGATTACGAGATCAGTTACACGATGTAAACCAAGAAGTTATGGAATATGTTAAAACAGGAGTTAAGGTTCCTCAGCATATTGCACAAAAGCGTATAGACCTAATGAATAAACTTGGAGAAAACTTGTAAAAAAGACTTGACATAAAATTAATATCTGTTAAGTCTATACACAACGAAAAGAGATAACCTTCGGGCCTCTTGTAGTTGCCGTCAACCCAGACGCTAAATGGTAGGCAAGACCTCCTTGTGGAGACAATCAGAGCCGATTAGTTGTATTCGTTTAAATTAATTGAGCCTATAACAAGGAGAATATTATGGCTTCAAGTACTATTAGTACTGCGTTTGTAAAGCAGTATGGTAATACTCTGGACTTGCTTGCTCAAACCCGTGGCGGCAAATTCACAGGTAAGTGCCTCGAAGAATCTATCGAAGGCGAAGAAAAATACTACGATCAGTTGGGTGCAGTATACGCGGCAGAAGTTATTGACCGCTACGCTGACTCACCTGAGAACGACATCACCCACGCTCGTCGTCGTGTAACTGCGACTGCTTATGACGTTGGATTGATGCTCGACAAATTCGACAAAGTACAGATGCTGGTAAACCCAGAGTCTGAATACGTTCAACAGCAGGTAACTGCTCTTATGCGTAAAAAAGACATTGAGTTCATCAAGGGTGCTTTAGGTAATGCGCAAACAGGTAAGACTGGTTCTACTTCAACTCCATTGGGTTCTGACCAGATTATCGCACATGACTTTAATTCATCTGACTCTAGCTTAACACTAGCTAAGTTGGGCGAAGCTAAGTCTCGCATCTTGGAAGCTGGCATCGATCTCGATGATCCGCTAAACAAGTTGTACATGGTTGTAACTCCTCAAGTTATTGCTGATATGCTTAACAATGAGAAGTTCACATCTAGTGACTACAACTCAATCCAGGCGCTAGTTAAAGGTGACCTCAATACTTTCTATGGTTTTGAGTTTGTTGTTTCTAACTTGCTACCTGCTGCTAAGTCTGATGACAGCGCTGTTCTTAACTGGACATCTTCTGATGCATTTGACTCAACTGGTCAGCAAAACACAGATCGTGCTTGCTTCGCATACGTTCACTCTGGTGTTCGTCAGGTAACCAACCCAGGCATCCAGACTGAAATCTCTCAGCGTGATGACAAGCGTTTCAACTACTATGCTTATTCTTGTATGCGTACAGGTGCTGTTCGTATGGAAGAGAAGAAAGTTGTTCAAATTAACTGCAAAGAAGGAACTGCTGTTTAAGCAGGATAGGAGGTAAATTATGGCAACTCGTAATAGTACTGAAATGGCCGCTGTTTATACAGATGAAAATCTCGATACGAAAGTAGCGGGCGGTGCATTTAACGCGCAAGATATCGCAGCTGATGTAAAAGTAGCTTTATTTAGCTTCACAGCAACTGCTGATGGCGATGGCGGAGATGTATATAACTTGATTCAGCTTCCAGAAGGGGCTAAAGTTTTATGGGCTTCAATCCATACAGCTTCTGCTCTAATGGCTTCTTCAGGTGTTCTCACTATCGCATACGACGGAACCACAGTTGGTACTGCATTAACCATTAACAACACTGCTGGTGTATTCACTACTGGTATTGGTGATGCTCCTGTAACAACAACTGGTGCTGGTGTCGTTACTGGTACAGCTTCTGCCCATCAGGTAAATGCTGTAGCGGTTACTGGTGAAGTTTACTACGTTGTAGACAAGTAACAAACTTGAGGGCTTCCAACTTCCTTCTCGGTTGGTGTAAGTCCCTCATTTTATTTTTGGAGGCAAAATGTCTTTAAGTAAGATAGATATATGTAATCATGCTTTGCTCAAGATCGGAGCGGATACTATTGCCTCGCTTGATGTAAATCAAAATGATTCTGATTCTGTAGTGCAAAGCGCTAGACTTTGTAACATTTTATTTAACCAAGCTCTTGAAGAAACTCTTAGAACATACAAATGGAACAGCGCACTAAAAAGAGCCTCACTTGTAAAGCTAACAGAAACTCCTGCATTTAAGTGGGATTTTAAATATCAATTACCAAACGACTGCATTCGCGTTATAAATGTATACGATGACGTTGACGCACACGATGATCGTAATGAATATGTGGTCGAGGGTGATACTATTCTCTGTAACTACGAAAAGGTATATCTGCTATACGTTAGTTTTCCAGAAGATGTTAGCAAACTTAATTCATTTTTAACCAAAGCTGTAATACAAAACCTGGCCATAAAGCTCTCAGTACCCATGCAGCTTGACCAGACTATGCAAAACAATTTAATTAACGAGTATCAAAATGTTATTTTACCAGAAGCCCGGAGCGTAGATACGCTAGAAAATAAATATTGGGACATGGAGGAAAGTGACTTTTTAATATCAAGACATCACGAATCACCAATTATATAGGCGGTCATGGCAATTAATTACACACAAGCTTTTAATGCAGGGGAATTGTCTCAAAAGATTGATGGTCGCTCTAATACAGAAACATACAAAGTTGGTTGTCGCTCCTTAAAAAACTTTATGGTCCTACCGCAAGGTGGGGTTGAACGTAGAGCAGGAACAGAGTTTATTCAATTTGCTGGCTCTGGAGCTACGCCAAGCGGAACTAATCCTGCTGAAATGATTGAGTTTGATTTTTCTAGCGATGTATTTTATGTAATTGAATTAGGAACAAGTTACGCCAAAGTTCACTACACATCAGAGGGTACTGACTATGTTGTAGATGTAACAGGTACTGTTCCCGCTTACACTTCTTCTCAGCTAAGAAAAATACAGTTTACTCGTAGATACGACACTTTAATTATAACCTCTCCAGATCATCCTCCGCAGGTTTTACAAAGAACTACAATTACTCCTACATTTACAATATCTGAAATTGATTATGTTTATCCTCCATTGATGGAAGAAAACTTAAGTGCAACCACTTTGACACCAAGTGCAACTACAGGCACAGGAATTAATTTATTAGCTAGTACTGCGCTTTTTCATAGCACTCAGGTTGGTGGTGTATGGGCTGTTGAAAATTTGCGTGACGGAAGTGACAGGTCGGTTCTATTTGAAGCCAAGAATACATCAGCTACAAGTAGTGAGTTAGATGTTAGTTTTTCAAATTGGGAAATAGAAACTTCGGGAACCTGGAAGGGTTCTTTAGTAATACAAAGAAGCATCGATGGCGGTTCTTTTTTAAACTATATTACTGTAGTTGATACCACAGGTGGAACAGCAAGAAACGTAACGTATGCAAGCTCTGAACCCGAAGGCAAAAACACTAAACTAAAAATGGTTTTTACACATGATACTGGCACACTTGAAGCTAATCTTCAAACAGACTCAGTTGTATTCAAAGGCCTATCAGAAATAAAAACAGTTGCAGCCTCTGGCACAAGCATAACAGAAAACGCCAGAAGTAGCGGTGTATTGAGAATTAACTGCACAGGGCATGGATTGTCGGCTAATGACAAAGTAATGCTTTCTGGCGTAACCTCAGCCGATTCTGCGGTAAATACAGCATTGCAAGCAGATTTAACTGTTAGCGCAAGTAATCTAAACACAAATGACTTTCAGGTTTCTTTAACAGGAACAGCGGCCGTAACATTTACTAGCGCAACAATACTTTCTTCTTCTAGAGCTACTGCTGATGTTATATCTAATTTAGGAAAAACAACAGCTACTACTAGATGGTCAGAAGCAGCGTTTAGTAACTTCAGAGGATTCTCCCCATCATCAGAGTTTTTTGAAAACAGACTATGGCTTGCTGGATCAAAGGATGAGCCTGCTGACATATTTGCTTCTGTATTTGGAGATATATATAATTTTCTACCAAGCAATGTATCCACCGGGGCAATTAAAAGAACTATTGATTCACCAGAAGAACCCAAGTGGTTACAAGGTAAAAAGTATTTATTTCTAGGAACGTCGGGAACGGCTGTATCTATTCGATCAGCAGACAGAGATGCTTTAATTAGCCCTACAAATATTACAACAAAAGTAGAGAATGCTTATGGTTCAGCCCCACTACAGGCTGAGTTTTCTAATGATGTAATTGTTTATGTTCAACGTGATGGCCTAAGAATGAGAGAGCTTGTTTTTAATAGAGAAGAGGATACTTACATTGGGCAAGATTTAAACATTTTAAGTGAGGACATAACTGATTCTGGTATTGCAGAAATGTATGTTCAAAAAGAACCCAATCAGTTTATATGGGCTATTAAGGAAAATGGGGATGCCTGTGTTATGACGCATGACAGGGGCGAAGAAGTTAGAGCCTGGGCTAGAATAGAAACGACTGGAGAGTTTTATAGCGGAGCAGCTATTCATAACCAGGGTGAAGATATAGTTTGGTGCTGTGTTAAAAGAACATTTCCTGCTGTAGCTTGGACCGCAAACACAGCTTTTAATACTGGCGATTTTGTAAACTATGAAGGAAAAATATATAAATCAAATGCTGGTGCAGATAGTGGCTCTACCTTTAATGCTAGCAACTGGACAGAGGATGCTAACGCAGGTGTAAGATACTGTATTGAAAAGTTTCATCTTCGCAAGGATTTGGATTGGTATATTGACTCTGGCAAAGAGTTTAATACAGGTGGCTCTAAAACTGTAAATGCTACTACTCCAATTGCTACAGATTTTATTAATTTTAATTTAACAGATCATGGTTATGAAACAGATGATGTTGTTGAGTTAACTAATTATTCAATAGGAAGTGGAACTTCAACCTATGATGATTTTCTTAATAATAAAAACTACAGGATTCATAAGTTAGATGCTAATAACTTCCAATTAAAATATTTAGAATCTGATGATAAAGTTCCGATAACTAGTTTTAGTTTAAATAGTGAGGTATATTATTTACGAAGTGGTAATGGTAAAATTACAGATGCCACTAGTAGATATTCAGTTAATGCGCCCGGTGAAGTATATCCTTATAATGATTCTGGAACATTAAAGTGGGGCATATATGGATCAGGATCGTTAGTTGCAAAATCTACTGCTACCACAGATTTTCCTTGGGAAGCAAGTTATGTAAAAATTAGCGACGGCTCCGCTTATACCGCAACATTTGCAGATGGCGCTAGCGACTCTACAACTAATGTAAAACAATTAAGTAATAAAGTTAGCGGCCTTAACCATCTTACTGGTTCTACTGTTCAAGTTGTTGCCGACGGAAACTTTGTTGGAACAAAAACTGTAGACATAAATGGTGAAGCAACTATTGATACTTATCATGAAAATATTAAGGCTGGTCTTCAGTATATATCAATTCTTCAACCATTACCTATTGAACCCACACTTGTTGGAAAATTATCGCAAAGTCGCGTTAAGGCTTCATCCAAAGTAATTGTAAGATTTTTAAAAACAAAAGGTGCAAGTGTTGGAGAAGCAGGAAAGCAGTTAACAAATTTTTCTGTATTAGATACCCAAGATTCTATGGGCCAAGCGATTCCATTAAAAACAGTACAACAAAGATTTTTTATAGGTTCGGATTATGACAGAGAAAAACTTATAGAGGTGCGACAAGATCTACCATATCCTATGACAGTTTTAAGTATTGCATCTCACATTAATGCGGAGGGTGCGTAATGGCTGAACAAATAGTAGGTTCTGTTGCTTCTGGTGCATCTACTGGCTTTGCGGTTGGTGGCCCCATTGGTGCTGGAATAGGTGCTGTTCTTGGCGGTATTTCTAGTTTATTTAAAAGCAAAGCTCAAAAGAAAGAAGAAAAAAGAAGAAGAATGATTGCTGAATACAAAGCACAAGTTGCCCTGGCGGATGGTGAGGCTGAGGTAAATGCTTTAAGATCAGTTGAAGACACTCTAATTAAAAGAAACAATCAAGCTTATGCTGACGATACTATGAATGTAGTTTTCAGAGGCGGTGATCCACTTCAAGGAACAGATTATCTTTCAATAATCGATAATGTAAGCGAAAGATATTTGGATGTATTAAATAATGTTGCTAAGATGGATATTGCTAGAATTGAATCAGAAAATACAGCAGAGCAAATTAGAATGGGAGCAATAGCTCAGATTGATGCATCAAGAACAAAAGCAAAAGCAGAGGGAATAGAAAGTCTTTTGAAGGCAGGTCAAACGCTTGGTAAGTCTCAAAGATTTTTAGATATGATTGGGTAAGATATGGCTATTTCATTAAAAAGATATATTTCACAAGTTGCGCCTCCTTCTAAAAGCGGTGCTGTTCCGATTAGCTCTGATCTTGAAAACTTATTAGTAACAGAGGCTGGTGCATCTGATAAATTACTAGGGGCTGCCCTCGAAGGTGCTGGCCAGGTTGGTGCTGAAATTTATCAAAATTTTGTAAAGGACCGAGACGACTCTCAAATAGCTAACTATGAATTTGATTACAAACAAAGATCTGCTTTATTCGAGGCATCTTTGGGCAAAGCAAAAGACCAAAAACAAGCTAGATCTCTGTATGAGCAATTTTCAAAAAATGAAAGAGAAGAGTTTTCTAAATTAAATCTATCACCAGAGGCTAGAAAAAAAGCTGACGTTTCTTTTAACAAACTACTTGGCGAAGATCAGATTAGGTTATTTAAACGCTCGTTAAAAATAGATACTGAAAATAACATTATAGCTTATACCAAATCTTATGAGACGGCCGTTGCTAATAATGATTTTGATAGTGCGTCAAAAGCTGTTGATGGATTGTATAGAGCTGGAGGAATAAGCCCGGAAGAAGTTGTTACTATGAAGACTAACTTCGAAAGAGATGTAACAGCATACAAAAAACGAGCAATTCTTAATAATCAAACTCCTATAAATAGATATGTTGCCTCATCTAAAAGTTTAATATCTAACGCTAAAACACAAATGGCTTTTGCTAACACACCAGAAGAAGCGGAAGAAATTAATGATAGTCTACAAGCAAGTCTCAAAGAACTACAGGAAAAAAGCGGTTTAGAAGGTGCTTCTTTGACTGAAGCGCTTAGATTAACACAATCACCTTTTGATGGATACGAAAGTGCTTACGATTCTAGAGTGCTTACTTTAGCTGAAAACGAAAACGTATCTACTCAACTTACCGCGTATAATGATTACTTTAATGGAAATACAAGTGAGTCTGATGCCCTTACTGCTATTAATCAATTATCGTTAATTGATGGTGAAACTTATAATCAAGATAAAGTAAGGGGGATGATAGAAAAAATAAATGAAGAAAAAGATAGAGTAATAAATGAAAAGACTGAAGGGCAATTATTAACTTATGAAATAAACGGAGATGTGGAAAAAGGTACAGCGTTATCTAAAAAATACATGGAGGAAAATGACGACTATACCCCTAAGATGCATATTGATTATGTGCGGGGGTTAACATTAACTAGAAATGCTAATATTGTTTATAGCCAAATAAAACAAAACAACATTAATGCAGCAACATCTTTTTTTAAAGACAATGATTTTTCAGACGAAGATACAACTCAAATACGAGCTGCACTTAATACGCAAACAATTGCTATTGAAAAAGCAGCAACTGCAAGACAAGCAGAGCTTTTTAACACATTAACAGATAAAATACTAGCGGGTGAAGTAATTGATATAAAATACGAAATGGCTACAGGAGCTTTAACTGGCGGTCAATTTGGTGATATGTCTTTTCCTGCCTTAACTCCAGATCAAGAAAAAAGATTAAAATCTGCAAACATTTACCAATCAAGCAGTGTTGGATTTACTCAAGAAGATTTATTCGGTATTCGCAATCTAAACAATCTTCTTAGTACTTCGCTTGAAAAAGGTATAAATCAAAAAAGAGAAGCTAGCCTGTATAAGGCAGCAGATGGGTTAACAGGTAGAGCCTATGTTTATGCTATAAAAAATGCAGCATTCGTTGATGAACTTCAAACTGAAGAGCAAAGGGAATTGTTTAAGGAACTAACAGGAGGCCTCGAGGCTTATTTATATAAGTTGGGCGAGCCAGGTATAGATAACCATTTAAATTTAGTTGAAGCATTTATACGCAAGGTTGTTCGCGGTGACATGACTGCGGATGAATTTACATCGTATGCTGATTATAGAGATTTTAGAAGTTATGTAATACAGCGAAATCAAGCTATTTCTAAAGTAGAAGCAATGGAAAGATTTATACAAAAAAATCAAGGGGAGTAAACTGTGGAAGAACTATCACCTGACTTTAAACTCTTTGCGGGAGAAGCAAGGCAAGCAAATCCAGATATGTCTAGCGAGCAAATTATAAGTTTGTATGAGGACTACCAAAGAAATACAGCTACTGAGTTACCAGACCCAGATACTTCATCACCAGAAGAAATATCAGCTTTTAACCAAAGTTATATAGAAACAAAAACAAATACTTCATTTAGCCCGTAAGAGTTGCCCCAACAAGCTGCTATGTATATTGGCGATCAATCTCTTGGCGAAAACGAATTTGATAATGAAGCTTTTAATCAAAATCTTTTTAATGAAATTGTTGGTAGTGAAGAACTTAGGTCCGTTGATTATGAAGCTATTAATGTAGCAGACTCAATACAGCAGTTTTTTCGCTTAGGTGATTACAGTAAAGTGCCTTTTGGTGAAGATCCCTCCGAATATGATCCTGGGCCAGGAACAATCACAGCTACAGATATGAGTTTACGCGCAAGAATTGGCAGAAACTTTGCTGAAATAAGAAGAAACTTTGATTTTTATATTGGAGGAACTTTGTTGGGAATGGAAGAGGTGGGCGCTCTTTCTCCAGCACTAAGCATAGCAGATATACCCTTTTCAACATATCGAGGTGCAAAAGGATTTTTATTAGATTTAGGTGTAGAGGACTCAGATGTTCCGTTTTTAAGCGAAGTTAGCAGAACAATGGGTGGATTAGCTTTAGGTTCAAGAGCCAGTTTTGAACAAAGAAAACAAGAGTTAATTGAGCAGGGCCAGGGTGGTACAGCAATTACAATGAACCTAATGAATGAAACTCTTCAAACTGTTTCATATTTAAAATGGTTAAAATATATAGGAATTTCCAGAGGAGCAGCTGCACCCAAGGCAGGCGCAGTAAGTATGTTTAACGCTAAAGCAATTCTTTCAGTTTTAGGTAGAGGTCAAAAATTTGGATTATTTGCAGCCATGACTAGCGAAGGTGTTACCATGGAGGATCGAGCAAAGATATATGCAATCGCTGCAATGTATGCTAGTACTCCCGCTGTCTCTGGTTCATTTAAAAATCCATTTGTTGTTAAAACCGCAGACTTCATGTTAAACACAGCTATATCGCAAGGAAAAGAAGATGGCTACAAAGATATAATAAATGACCCAAATTTAACTGAAATGGAAAAATATATGGCGGCCTCTAGCCTTTTAGGCCATGACATTGTATTTTCTCTTACAACTCGAAGCTGGAAAACTGGAGCTGATGCACAGAGAGCGCTTGCTGAATCTGCATTAAGATTTGCTACCGAATTAGGAAGACCAGAAAATGCACAAGTTCAGGTAACGCCGGGTCAAATGTTTAGAACAGTTCCTGTAAGCGCTCTTGATGTTAGACCACTTACAGTTAGGGAAGAGTTAAGTCAGTTTCTATCTAAGCCTGGTGGATTTAAAATATTAGAAGAAAATTCTAGGGCTTATAAACAAGAAATACAAAAAACAGAAAGTACGTTAAGAGAAGAACTAAATAAAATTGAAGAGTCTGTTGTTGCCAGACCAGTTGAGTTAGATGCCGAGGCTTTGCAAAAAGAAATGGCTTCGGATAAAAAACCTACACCCAAACCTACAATTAAACCTACTGATACTATCGAGGGTAAAGCGATTGATAATCCAACTGTTAAAAAAGCTGTAACAGAAGCTATGCTTAAGGCGACTGAAGAAGCAAACAAGATGGACCCATTTGACGGAGTTGTTCATATAGAGAGTCGTAAAGCTTTATTATATGAAGTTGTAGATGCTCCAGTGGGAACTAGGGTTAAAACATTAGTTAACAGAATTAACAATGTTAGGCAGGGTAAACCAGCGGTAACCTTTAACCAAAAGCAATATTACTCTTTACTAGAGCAAGTAAGTAGAACTGCATCAAGGAGTAGCGTTAAAGATGTAGGTGCTTCTTTTAATATGTTAAGTGAATTTGCTAGAGAAAATTTACCATACAGGCAGGCAGACGCAGTTATTGCTAAGATGCAAAAGCTAATGGAGAGTGGCAAAAAAGGTTACACGCCCGCTGAGTTTGTTGACAGAGCTACTGCCATACTAGACCGGGCTACAGGTAGACTAGAAGCTTATGACGCTGTTGGTAAACCAGTAGATATGTCTGCAAGAGTTGATTTAACGGATGCTGAAGCTTTAAGAATATCACTAAAAGAAAGAGTAGAGGCTGGGCGTGTAGCAAGAAGATCGGTTATTGAAGATATTGTTATGTCTCAGAAGCGAGCGCAAGAAGTTATTAATGAAATGCCAAAATCAGAGCGAGGTAAAACTATTGCCGCACTTAGAGCAATAGCAAAAGCACAAACTCCCGAAACTAGACAGAAAGCTTTACAAGCATTTGAGGGCCGAGTTGAATCTATTTTGGATGCCTATCGGGTTAGAGAGTCTAGACAAAAGTTAAAGGACTTTGAGAATAAAGCCAGAAAATTAATTAAATCTAAAAAACTAACACCAGGTTCTAGGGAAGCTTTTGAGGAAATTTTAACAGCATTAGAAGCTGGCAGAGCGGTTGATACCCTTGCCTCCTCGATAAGAGATGCAGCGAAAAGAGGTAATACTGAGGAGGTCGCAATATATGGTGAGCTAGCAGATTTCTTTGGCCGTAGCGCTACTAAATCTTTTAAGGAATTATCCTCCAAGGAACTAGAAGCGTATGCAGACACGCTAAATGCATACTTATACAGAGTAAATCAAATACACTCTCAAATAAAAGCGGGCAAAAAAACAGCTGCTGAAGAAAATAAATTTGAACTTATTAGAGCATTAGATGATGCAAAACCTGTAGACCTAGACAGCCCTGTTAGACAATTTTTTGATAAACCCATGAGAACCCTAGCTACCATAAAAGTTCGGGGAGAAATGATACCCTTAACAATTGCTAGAATTTTAGACAATAACAAGCCGAATGGCCCAATGCAAAGATTTCAGGAGCGACTAGACTTTAGTAATGCGGATAGAGCTGAGGTTAGAAATGTTACACAAGATGTTGTAAAACCCTTTCAGCCTAGAATGGAAGAGCTTGGTTTCAATAAAAATAAAAACAAAAAAACTTTTGAAGTAACGGATATGGATGGCAACCCAATTAAAATTCAACTTGGTGTTGCTGATAGATCTAGATTGTATTTAGCCTACAAAGACCCCGGAACTTGGTCTGTATCTGAAGAAGTAGGTTTTGTTAGATCTTTTGGTAAAAGAACTAGGTTTACTATTTCTCAAAAACAATATGAAGCCATTGAAAAATATATGACCCTCAATAAAGAGACTGAAATTTCTGATTCTTTTATTAAGGCTTATGGCGTTTTAGGAAGATACATTGATAAAACATCTATGGAGATTAACGGCTTTCCATTAACTGCTGATATATATACTGGTCCTAGAGTTAGATACGGAAGAGTTGATAACATTGATTTGCACAAAAACGAAATAAATCTAGAAAAAGGCGAAGGCTTTAACGAGGCTTTTGTTAGAATAACCGCAGAAAGTAGTGGCTTCTTAAAGCAAAGAACTGGATCTGACAAACCTTTATTTATATACAACCCAGCTACAATGCTTACACAGGTAGCAGAAATGGGTGGTTACTATTATTCAAGAGCTTCTGTTTTGCGTGACTTGAATTACACTATGACAGAGTTAAACAACTCTGGATTTAAAGATAAATACAGGGAACTAGGAATTATCAGAGAAACAGCTTACTCAACATGGGAAGATTATGTTGCTAGATTAAACCAGAACTATAAACCTGGCAAAGTTTTAGGCGTTAAGTTTGATAAGATTCCAAAGGGAGTTATAAATTTTTCTCAGAAATATTTAGGCAAAAGAGCGTTGTCTTATAATACAAAAACTCCATTTATTCAGTTGGCTTCATTACCTACAGCTGCAACTGCTATTGATAGAAAATATCATGGTCGTTTATACGAGGCATTTGTAACAGATGCAGCACCAATCTCAGAGATGGTTGATAAATCTCATTATTTAAGAGCAAGATACGAAGGTCGTACCGGGCATATATATAGCGACAAAGCTCTAGAAAAAGCGGATCAAGCGGGTATGCAGGGTATAACTGTTATGGATGGTCGAGTAATTGGCTCTATATACAGAGTAGCTGAAGATATAGTTAGAGATCAGAAGCCAGACCTAACTGGAGAGCAATTTAATAAAGCAGTTGAGCAAGAAGTAATGAGGGTAATATTTAGAACACAGCCCAGCTTCGAAGACACATCTAGACCAGAGGGTGCAATGAGTACCGATCCATTGTTAAAGATGTCTTTTATCTTTTCCTCACAGTTGAATAAAAACTACGCAATTAATGTGGGAATGGCTATGGATGTTATAGAAATGCATAGAAGAGGCGAGGCATCAAAAGAGGATATAGCTGCTGTTGCCATGTCATTTGGTAATCTAGCTATGGCCAACTTAACTGTTGCTACAATAAACTCAACCCAACAAGAAATAATGGAAGAAATATTTATTTGGCGATATGGTGATCTTCCAAATTGGTACGAAGAAAAATCATTCCACGAGAAAATGATGTTTAACTATTTTACTGCCCAAACGGCTGGACTTGGAAATAGTTCTGCTTTACTTGCATCTGCCCTTCAAGGCTTTCAGGTTGGCGGATTAGCTACAGACCCTTTAATAAAAGATGCGACTCAACTTGTGACTGTAAGCAAAATGACTTACGAATGGTCTTTAATGAATGATGTAGGCCAGGGTGACATTTGGTGGGAAACCTATGGTAAGGAATATACAAGACGTTTAACTCAGGTAAGCAACCTGGCCGTTCAAACAACAACAGGAAAAAACGTAGCAAATATCTATAAGTATTTTGTTGAACAGCCATTGGCTTTATTTGAAAGCGTTGTCGATAGAGATGATCGAGCATTCTTAAAAGAACAAAGAGAGTGGGAAAGAGAACTTAAAAGATGGGAAGAAGAAGCTGGCGTTGTTGAGCAGGAAGAATTTGATAGAGTTTACAAAAAAATGATGAGGGATTACGAAGAAACTCAAAAATAATAATAATAGTCTTGACAAAAGAATAAAGAGTTTAATATAAAGATTAGCGAGGAAAAGCATGGCATTATCTAGTACAACAAGTAGACAATCGTATAGCCCAAGTTCGGCTACCACAGTGTATTCATATCCATATCCTTATTTTGACACCGCTGATATTAAGGTGTCTGTTTCAGGTTATGACTCTTCTGGCAACGTAGATGCGGATTCGACTATTGATCTAGTATATAATGCATCGCCCAGCGCAGCCAACGAGTTCAAGGTGACAGCAACAAATAATGATCCTGCACAGGGTGCTACAATTACAACTGTTACTGGATATGCTAGCGGCACAGTAACTATACGCAGAGAGGTTGCATACACACAACAATACGATTTACAAGAGGGTGCATCAATTGACCCTACAGCATTAAACAAAGCGCTCGATAGAGTTGTTGCGCAAAACCAACAGCAAAATGATGAGTTTACAAGATCAGTTACTCACCCTGCGACTGACCCAACAACAACTACATATAATGTTGGTAACGTAACAGACCGGGCAGGAAGAGCATTAGGTTATGATTCTGATGGCAATATTACAACCCTTAACCTGGTGACATCTGGTACAGTTACTGGTGATTCAAGTGCTGGTATAAATATTTCATCCAACCAAATTTCTGGCAAGGTGGATAATTCTTCTATTGAGTTTGATTCAAACGGAAACTTCTCAGTAAAAGATGACGGCATAACTAATGCTATGATAGCTGACGACGCTATTAATTCAGCCCAACTTAATACTAACGCAGTTACTACAGCAAAAATTACGGACCACCAGGTTACTTATGCAAAAATGCAAGAGATAACAACAAATCTTAGAGCGCTTGGCCGTACTAGTTCTGGGGTGGCTGATGTCGCTGAAGTTCCTATTGATACAGATTTAACAAGTATTACTGATGCTCATACAGAGTTGGCTACTGCAAAAGCAATTAAAGATTATATAGATGTCTATGCAAAACCTAATATAGCGTTTGCGGAACTTTTAACTAAACAAGATATAAATAGCGGAAGTGCTGTTACTACTGGCACTTTTTATGATGTTCCATCTCTTGAGGCTGCAATTACAACAGTAAAAGCTAGTTCTACATTTAAAGTAGATTTAAAACTTTCTTTTGGATCAAACCTTTTTAACTACGAAACAGTAGCAAAAATAATGTACAAAGTGGGTAGTGGTTCTTATCAGGAATTTCAAATGCCGACAAGTCCTGGCAACAGAACGCCATCACATTTTCAACATTATTCCGCTGACAGCGATGCTAGAATGAATGTTTTAGGCGGTAGTATTTATTTAAGCGGGGCTAGTTATAGTGTTGGGGATGTTATTACTTTTAAGGTATCACTCGCTACTATTAGATCAGCTAGTGGACTAATATTAACAGTCAATTCTTCTGAAGATGACACAGGTAGCTCCCAATACTCAAGAGGAACATCAACACTAATAGTTCAAGAATTTTAAATATACAGAAAGGTAAGGTAAGGTTATGGGTGACGTAAAAATAGCAGAGGACTTCTATCAAAACAAAATGCAGTTTGCTCACATCGATACGGCAAACGCAGCTAATGTAACAAGCACAAGTGCAGCATTCGCGGGCAAGCACGTTGTTATTACCCCGGTATCATCAGATGCTTGGATTGTTATTGGTGCAGGCTCACAGAGTCCATCTACAAACACAGGAAAGCTAATAACATTCGGCAGCTCGTACACTACAATCATTCGCAAAGATGAACAAATCGCTGCGAGTGCTAGTGTAAATGTCTGCCCTCTCGGAGAAGCGTAATGGACTTCGGCTCGTTTGGAGCAGGGTTCGGGGCGTTTGGCTCTGGTACTGGTGGGTTGTCGCCTACTATTACCAACCTCAC
>Ga0070746_10000909_pt1 | contig 17746 bp, 24 predicted proteins | sample VirMetDEL_Mar_21_FD_77016 | JGI IMG/M metagenome (GOLD analysis project Ga0070746, IMG submission 77016) | Aqueous microbial communities from the Delaware River and Bay under freshwater to marine salinity gradient to study organic matter... | ecosystem: Environmental > Aquatic > Marine >...
CACACCCCAACAGCAGCAAGGAGGCACCATGGATCTTCTTCGTGGAGAGTACCAAGCACTCGGCAAGCGCAAGCTGACCGAGGAGACCTGCCGCAAGTTCGGCTACCATGTCGCCCGTATGTCGGGTGACGTGGTGCAGGTTGCTGACTACAAGCGTGACGGCAAGGTCGTTGCGCAGAAGGTCAGGACCGCTGACAAGCGCTTCAAGATGCTGGGTGACGCGGGTGCCGCAGGCTTCTTCGGCCAGCACCTGTGCAACACGAGCAACCACAGCAAGATGCTGGTCATCACCGAGGGCGAGATCGACTGTATGTCAGTCTCGCAGGTGCTGAACCACAAGTGGGCTGTGGTCTCCCTAAACGGTGGCGCCAGCTCTGCTGTCCGCACGTTTCGGAAGGAGGCTGAGTTCCTCGAGCGGTTCGACAAGGTCGTCCTGATGTTCGACCAAGACGAGGCTGGCCGTGAGGCTGTCGAGAAGGTCGCCCCCACACTGCGCCCGGGACAGGCCTACATCGCCAACTGTCCCGCCAAGGACGCCAACGAGGCGCTGGTACAGGGCAAACACGCAGACCTCGTGAAGGCGGTGTGGGACGCCAGTGAGTACCGCCCGGACGGCATCATCGATGCGTCTACCCTGTGGGATGAGGTGACCAAGGTCGAGGTCTACGACCAGCACCCGTATCCATGGGAAGGACTCAACGAGATGACCCATGGTTTACGCAAAGGAGAGCTGGTCACCATCACAAGTGGCTCTGGCATGGGCAAGAGTTCCGTGGTCCGTGAGCTGCTTTACGATCTGCTCCAGCACGGCTTCAAGTGCGGTGCCCTGTTCCTTGAGGAGCCGGTGAAGCGCACCATCCTTGGTCTGATGGGCGTCCATGCCAACAAGCCATTGCACCTGCACGGCTATGAGGTGGACGAGCAGACCATGCGGGATGCGTTTGATGCTACGGCGGGCACCGGCAATCTGCTGCTGTACGACCACTTCGGCTCCAGCCAGATTGACGACTTGTTGGCGAAGATCGTTTACCTCTGCCAGCAGGGCTGTGATTACATCGTCCTTGATCACGTCTCCATGGTCGTCTCCGGTATCGGAGAGGGCGACGAGCGGCGCATGATCGACAACCTCATGACCAAGCTGAGGACCATCGTAAGCCGCTTTGGCTGCGGGATGATAGTAGTCTCACACCTCAAGAGACCCGAAGGCATCGCTCACGAAGAAGGTGGCCGCACCACGCTGGGCCAGCTCCGTGGCTCTGCTGCCATCGCTCAGCTCAGCGACATGTGTTTATCGCTCGAGCGCAACCAGCAGGCTGACGACCCTGAACTAAGAAACCGGACGTGTGTGAGGGTGCTTAAATCACGTTACCTCGGGATCACCGGTCCAGCCTGCACCCTTACCTACAACCTACAAACCGGTCGGCTGTCCGAAGTACTGGAGGACCACCGCAACACGGACCCGACCACCCCAACCCCATCTTCCCTAAACGGTGTCGATCTCGAAGCGATCCCGTTCTGAGATGAATTCCGGTCATATAGGCAACCCCAAAACTTTTGACCCCTCTAACCGAAAGGATTTTCCAATGAAACTCGGACCAGTAACCAGCCGCGTGTTCAACCACCTTGTCCGCGCAGGCTCCATCTCGCAGCGAGAAGCTGTGATCGAATACAGCGTCGGTTCCCTCACCAAGGAAATCAGCCGTCTCCGTGAGCGCGGCGTACAGATTAGAACCGTCCTGAAAACCCACCCCATCACCGGCAAGAGCTACGCTCGATACATGCTGGATTGATCAGCCAAGCGGAGACACCCGATGAGCAATCGCACCCAACAAACAAAAAAGTATGCGTTCACGGACAATGACGCTGAGGCACTTCGGAAGACCTTCGAGGACATGCTGGAAGAGATCCACGATCTCCAAGCAAAACTCGTAGATGCCGACAACGCCAACTTGGAGCTGTACGACGACGCCAACCAACTCGAAGCGCAGCTCATCCGTCTCCGGCAAGCCTACGCGGAAATGGATCAGGCGCTGTTCGACCTGACTGAAGACTACGTCGAGCTCGAGCAAGAGTACCGGCTGATCGTCGAAGTCGATGAGCAGCTCCTGTCCAACGACGAGGAAATCGAGGACGACGGCTTCGTCACCTACGACACCTCGAAGATCACCTTCAACTAACCAATCTTCCCCATATCGCATCTAGCCCACGAGGTACCCATGCAACGCTACATTTTCGACATCGAAACCCGAGGCCTCCTAGATGGCCTCGAGACACCTGACGATCTCTTCATCATCACCGCGATCAACATCGACACTGGTGAGCGTCTGGCTGCCAAGTTGGACGAGTGTGAGGAGCTCGCTCGCAAACTGTACGTTGCTGACGTCCTCGTGGGTCACAACATCTTCGGCTTCGACCTCCCGGCACTCCAGAAAACTCTGGGGTGGTGGGATCGTCTGGAAGACCCCCGCGACTTCGACACGATGATCGCCGGTCGGCTGATCTGGTCCAACCTCTTCGACCAAGACGTGGTCCGAGGTAAGGCCGGTCACCCCCTGCCGAAAAACCTGTACGGATCCCACTCCCTGAAAGCCTACGGGCTGCGTTTAGGCGTCATGAAGGACGACTACTCAGGCGGCTTCGATGAGTTCGATCCCGAGACCCCAATGGGCCGGGAGATGTTCGAGTACGCCAAGCAGGACGTCGAAGTCACCCTCGCGCTGTGGGATCGGATCCAACAAGAACAATACAGTACAAGAGCGTTAGACTTGGAGATGGCCGTCGCTCGCCTAATGGCACGACAAGAGCGCACAGGCTTCCCCTTTGACCGCGATGCGGCTCAGGTGTTGCTGAGAGACCTGATGGCTGAACAGGCCGACATTCAGGCTCGCCTCCAAGCAGCTTTTGGATCGTGGGAGGTACCGGGTGACCTCTTTGTGCCCAAGGCGAACAACTCCAAACTGGGGTACGTCAAGGGCGTAGAGACACGTAAAACCGGAAGAACGGTAGTGTTCAACCCGACCTCCCGCGATCACATCGCAAACCGGCTCACCACGCTGTACGGCTGGGAGCCAAAGGCCTTCACCGATGGCGGCAAACCAAAGGTGGATGAGACCATCCTGAACGAGCTCTACAAGGACGAGGGCTGGGAGGTCTGCAAGGACTTGGCCGACCACTTCACCATCACCAAACGCCTCGGCCAGTTAGCAGACGGCAATCAAGCGTGGCTCAAGAAAGAAAAGGACGGGCGTATCCATGGCCGCGTTATCACTAATGGTGCTGTGTCTGGCAGGGCTACTCACAGCAATCCGAACATTGCTCAGTGCCCCGGGAACCGGGCACCGTTTGGGGAGCGTTGCCGACGCCTGTTTATGGCTCCTCATGGTCGTGTGCTGGTTGGTGCTGATGCTTCTGGCCTCGAGCTTCGTTGCCTCGCTCATTATCTGAACATGCTCGGGGACACCGAGTACGCTGAGGAGGTGGTGAATGGTGACATCCACACCCGGAACCAACAGGCCGCCGGTCTGCCAACGCGGGACCAAGCCAAGACGTTCATTTACGCCCTGCTCTACGGCGGGGGGAACGCAAAGATTGGGTCCATCGTGGGCAAGGGTCCGCAAGCTGGAGCAAAGCTCAAGAAGCGCTTCTTCGATGCGGTGCCCGCGCTCGGGAGCCTGATCGAAGTTTGCCAGATCAAAAGCAACGAACGCGGTCACCTGATCGGCCTCGATGGACGCAAGCTCCACAGCCGGTCACCCCATAGTAGCCTGAACCTTCTCCTGCAAAGCGCAGGCGGGATCCTATGCAAGCAATGGTTGGTCGAGATGGACCCGCTGTTCAAAGAGCGAGGCCTCGACGTCCAATGGCATGCTTGGGTTCACGACGAGGTCCAACTCTCGTGTCCCCCAGATCAGGCTGAGGCCGTTGGTCAGGCCTGTCAGGACGCTATGCGCAAGGTGCAGGAGCACTTCGACTTCAAGTGCCAGCTCGACGCCGACTTCAGCATCGGCAGCAACTGGTCGGAGACGCACTGATCCATGGTGGCCAAACGTAACCCCGTGGCTCGGGCCCTACAGCGCCTCGAGCACCTCCGCACCAGACGACTCAGGAACAAGAAAAAGTACACGCGCAAAGGGCGAAAACTACGATGAACCACACCCCAACACCAAACACTTGCGGCACCTGCCGGTGGCAGAAGGCACACCCTTTCGTTGGCCCCCGGTGTCACCGCTACCCTACCCCCACCTCTACCTCTCTGGAAAATTTCTGTGGCGAACACCAAGACCGACCAGCGCCTCCAGCGCCGGATCCGAAAACGACAAGCAAAGGAAGCCCAAAGGTTGAAGCGTCAGCGACAGCAAGCCGACCAGCAGCAACAGCATCAAAACGCACCCCAACCACCTCGCCAAAAGCCAAAGCAACCGCTCCAAGCAAAAACAGCAGGACAGCTCGAGCTAATAAAGGCGATTAAGGGATCACCCCAAGTCATCGTCACCGGACCAGCGGGGACCGGGAAGAGTTACATCCCGGCCTCGATGGCCGCCGACTGGCTGGCTGAGGGTAAGATCCAGCGCATCATCCTGTGCCGACCAACCGTCAGCGTAGGTAAGTCGATGGGCTACCTACCGGGAACTCAAGACGAGAAGATGGAGCCGTGGATGATCCCTCTGCTAGACCCGCTGATCGAGCGGCTGGGCAAGGGTTTCGTCGAGTACTGCATCAAGACCAAGAAGATCGAGGTCGCACCGCTGGAAACCATGCGGGGCCGCACGTTCAAAGAGGCCTTCGTGATCGTCGATGAAGCACAGAACCTGACCCTGCACGAACTGAAGATGCTGGTCACCCGCGTCGGAGAAGGCACCCAACTGGTCATCGACGGTGACGTCGCTCAGACCGACATCCACCAACATTCAAGCGGCCTCTCCCAGCTCCTTGCGATTGCCCGCCGTCACAACATTAGCTGCGCAGCCGTTGAGCTGGGCATCGATGACATTGTGCGCAGCGGGATCGTCAAGGAATGGCTGGTCGCCTTCCACAAAGAGCCACAGGCCGAAGAGAGAGATCATGAAGAAGACGAATAAACGAGCGATCATCATCGGCCAGAGCGGCTGTAAGTGGTGCCGCGAAGCCCGCAAGCTGCTGAAGCAGCACCGGATCACCTACGAATACCACGACCTCGACCGAGACCGTGACATGCAACAGTGGATGCGGGTCGAGAACATCGAAACGGTCCCGCAGATCTGGATCGATGGAGAGCACATCGGTGGCTACACCGACCTCGCGAAGAGGCTCTCGAAGTAACCATTCTTCCCCAAGTGTCGTTCATCCTCGACGATGCTGCTACAACAGAGAGATTGCCCATGTACGCAAAGTTAATCTCTGCCATGGGCGATGACCTGACTGTGGTCAACGCTGCCCGTGTCAGTTTCGCTAAGCAGGTTGAGACGTTCTCAGAGCGAGACGCCAATCTGATCAAATACCTCGCCAAGCACGACCACTGGACACCGTTCAGCCACGTGACGGCGACCTTCCAAGTGCAGGCCCCTATCTTCGTGGCCCGCCAGCTCTTCAAGCACAAGGTTGGCCTGACCGAGAACGAGATCTCACGTCGCTACGTGGATGACGAGGTGCAAATCTGGGTCCCTGAGGAGTGGCGTGGGAGACCGGAGAGTGCCAAGCAAGGCAGCTCCGGCCCCATCGCCGACCAAGCGACCACTCGCATGGCCTACATGTCTGCCATCACGACAGCCACGGAGACGTATGAGTTCCTGCTCGGCATGGGCGTTGCCCCTGAGCAAGCCCGGGCGGTCTTGCCGCAGTCCATGATGACGGAGTGGTACTGGACCGGCAGCCTCGCTGCGTTTGCTCGCATCTGCAAGCTGCGCCTGTCAGAGGACGCTCAGCAAGAGACCGGCATCATTGCCCGGGATATCTCAGAGCAGCTCTCAGGTGTTGCTCCGGTGTCGTGGGAGGTCCTGACCAACCATGACTGATAAAAAGAGATGTACATGCTGCGGTACCGTTAAGCCGGTCAGTGAGTTCAACGCTAACTCGAAAGCCCCAGACGGGTACCAGTCTCGGTGCCGTCCCTGCGCTGTCGCTAAGGCAACACAACATCACTTAGACAATCCGTTTCGACGCCACGTAATTCGCGTGAAGCACAGAGCCAAAAAGAAGGGACTGCCGTTTAACCTGACTGAAGAGTACCTGAAGCAGATCTGGACCGGCACCTGTCCCGTCTTCCACACCAAGTTGAGCCTTCCGGTCCATGGAGACAAAAGCCAACCCAAACACGTATGTTCCCTAGATCGTATCCGTCCCGAACTGGGTTACGTCATCGGTAACGTCGAGTGGGTCAGCTACGAGGCGAACCGCCTCAAGCTCGATACCGACAGCTCCGCCGACCTCTTTGCGGTCGCACAACACCTCCAACTCCGAGAAAGGGAGATAGCTCGTCATGCCGAACAGCAGCAAGAAAGTTGATACCGTCCTGATCGACGCAGACATCACGGCCTTCCAAGTCTGTGCTTCAGCCGAGGTCGAGACCGAATGGGACGACGACGTCTGGACCCTTCACTCGGACTGGAACCGGGTGAGGATCGACTTCGGCGAGGCCATCAATGCCATCCAAGACATCACCGCATGTTCCAGCGTTATCCTCGCGTTCACCTCGAAGCCCAACTTCCGCAAGACCGTGTACCCGCCGTACAAAAGCAACCGGAAGAAGGCCCGCCGTCCCATGCACCTCCAGCGCATCCGTGAGTGGGCTCGAGATCACTGGGAGGTCCACGAGTACGACGGTGTCGAGGGTGACGACGTCCTCGGCATCCTCGCAACCACCGAAGACACCTACGGCATCTACAGCGCCGACAAGGATCTCAAGACCGTCCCAGCGATGCTGTGGTCGAATGATGAGCAGTTCTTCTACCCGCAGGCTGAGCCTGTGGCTGACTGGTGGTTCATGGCCCAGACGCTGACTGGGGACACCACCGACGGCTACCCCGGCTGCCCCGGGATCGGCCCCAAGCGGGCGTCTGATCTCTTAGGGGAACCGGGCGCTGCTCCTATCGAGGAGCTGTGGCCCCGTGTTGTCAAAGCCTACGAGGCCAAGGGTCTCACTGAGGAAGACGCCCTCACCCAAGCGCGGTGCGCCCGCATCCTTCGCAAAACCGACTGGAACCCCCTGACTGGAGACCCAATCCTATGGACGCCACCAAAAGCATCATAACCCAGCCGAACCACTACGCTCGGTACACCGTCGAGCCCATCGAGTTTATCATGAAGAATGATCTCGATTTCGCTACTGGCAACATCGTCAAGTACGCCCTCCGTAGCGCTGGGTCTGAGCCCAAACAGTACGAGGGTATGACGCCGGTCGAGAGTGCCATCACAGATCTGGAGAAGGTCCGTCGGTACGCCGAGATGCGGATCAACATGCTCAAGGGTGGTGACATTCTCTGACATGATCGACGATCTCATCAAACTGGCGTTCACCGCCGCACTCATGGCCCCGTTCATCATCGTCGGCACCGGCGTGGTCTTCGGCCTGACACTAGCAATAACCAACACGATGCTCGGCGTCGTCCTCGGGATCCTCGAGCTGTTCGCAGAGCGGGAGGATTAGGGACTAATGTACCATCTTTCCAAGAAGGAACAGGTCGAAGCGTTCACCAAGGCCATGGGCCAAGCGTTTAACCAAGAGCCATCTCGAGACGTCGCTGAGCTGCGTCAGAAGCTGATCATGGAGGAGGCCGCTGAGGTCTTCGACGAGCTGGACCGAGAGGTCATCAACAAGGTGGCTCTGACCAAGGAGCTGGCAGACCTACTCTACGTGGTCTACGGCACCGCCGTGGCCTTCGGGCTACCGATAGATCCTGCGTTCAACAGGGTCCACAAGTCCAACATGTCGAAGCTCGACACGGACTACAAACCAATCAAAGACGAAGACGGAAAGGTACTGAAGGGGCCGTACTACAAGCCTCCCCACCTCGACGATCTATTCAACTGATAACCAAGAGGGAGCCATCGTGCTCCCTTTTTTTGCACAACCTAGGATATTACATGACATTCAAGGACACCCGTGCTGAGATCGTCCACAGGCGCACGTACTCTCGGCCCGTCAACGAGGAGCTCGGCATTTTCGAGAGCCTCGACGACACCACCAACCGCATCATCGAACACCAACAGTGGCTGTGGGAACGAGCCCTAGGCCGACAGCTCCACGAAGAAGAGCTGGATGAGCTCGATGAGCTGTATGAGATCTTCTACAACCTCGAGGCCAGCCCCAGCGGTCGCACACGCTGGCTGGGCGGCACTGACGTCGCCAAGACACGTGAGGCCAGCCAATTTAACTGCTCGTTCAACACAGTGCGCACCCCTTCTGACGTGGTCGATGCCTTCTGGCTCCTGTTGCAGGGCTGCGGCGTTGGGTTCAAGCCCGAGACCGGCGTTCTCCGAGGGTTCCACAGGCCGGTCACGGTGACCACCATCCGCTCCAAGCGTCTGAAGAAAGGTGGCCGCGAGAACACGTGCCTCGACCGTCTGGTCAAGGGCGAGTACCGGCTGACCATCGGGGACAGCGCCGAGGGCTGGGCGAAGTCCGTAGGTAAACTGCTGACACTCCCGGCTGACACCAAGCGGCTAGAGCTGGACTTCTCTGCCATTCGTCCCGGCGGCCAGCGTCTCGAGGGCTATGGCTGGATCAGCTCCGGGGACGCCACGCTGGCTGATGCGTACCAAAAGATCTGCGACATCCTAAACCTTCGGCACGGAAACCTGCTGGACGAGATCGACATCCTCGATGTCATGAACCTGCTCGGGACCACCCTGAGCTCCCGACGGTCTGCTGAGATCGCTCTGCTGGACATCAACAACGACAAGGTCCACGAGTTCATCGACGCCAAAAAAGATCACTGGGTCAACAGACCTTGGCGGGGTCAGTCGAACAACTCGGTGGTCTTCTGGTCCAAGCCCTCGCGGCTCGAGCTGGAGGGTGTCTTCGCCAAGATGATCGAGGCCGGGGGATCAGAGCCCGGGTTCATCAACGGTGCCGCCGCTAAGCGTCGAGCCCCATGGTTCAAGGGCGTCAACCCATGCGCAGAAATCATGCTCGGGGACAGCTCGTTCTGTAACCTTGTCGAGATCGACATCAGCAAGTTCGGTCTGCACAACCCACGGATCCTCAAGGTCATGCGACTGGTCGCACGGGCCAACTACCGGCAGACCTGTGTGGACTTCCGTGACGGCATTCTGCAACCCGGGTGGCACGAGAGTAACGACTACCTTCGCCTGATGGGCGTCGGCATCACCGGCATCGCTGCTGCGAACCCGTCGAAAGAGTATCTTCAAGCCCTCCGTGCGGCTGCGCATGATGCAGCTCGTGAGATGGCTGATGAGCTCGGGACGCCCTACTCCAAGGCCGTCACAACGATCAAACCCAGCGGAACCCTCAGCAAGATCATGAGCACAACCGAGGGGGTCCACAAGCCTCTCGGGAAGTACCTGATCAACAACGTCAAGTTCTCAGTCAACGACCCTCTGGTCCCACGACTACAGGCGGCAGGCTACCGTAACTTCGCGGACCCCTACGCCCCTGAGGACGCCCTGATCTTCTCGTTTCCAGTCAAGTGGGACACGGTCGAGTTCGAAGAGGTGGACGGCAAGCACGTCAATCTCGACACGGCTGTAGATCAGCTCGAGAAATACAAGATGATGATGGACCACTACGTCGATCACAACTGCTCGGTCACGATCTCCTACGACCCCAAGGAGCTGAACGAGATCATCAACTGGCTGCTCGACAACTGGGATACCTACGTCGGCGTGAGCTGGATCTTCCGTAACGATCCCACCAAAACCGCAGAGGACTTGGGCTACCCGTACCTGCCTCAGGAGGTCATCACCGAAGAGGAGTACGAGGCCTACGTGGCTGAGCTGAATGAGGTCGATCTGACCCATACAGACATCATGGAGGACCCTGAAGACCCCTCGTGTGCAACCGGCGCTTGTCCGGTGCGATAGAAATCCGGTCATATAAGAAGCATGGTCTAATGAATGAACCTTACATAACCAAAGAATTGTTGGATTACCTTGAGACAACCTTCCCCAACCAGCTTCCATCGCAAGGTGATGTTGAGCTTGGGGAGATCAGGCGTCTCCAAGGTGTCCAGCACGTCATCCACGTTCTGAGAGAGCTGTACCGCAGCCAGCAGAACCTGCAAGAGGACTGATATACATGGCGCTCCCCCTTGCTGGCATCGCCGCAAACATGCTGATCGGTGCCGCAATAGGTGGCGTTGGTCTCCTCATGGGCAGCGGTGGTGGCCGTAACAACAACGGAAACAGCGCAGCCTCGAGAGGGACTGGAGGCATCACCGCCTACGGTGGTGGCAACAACTTCCTCCAGAACCCTCAAGGCTACGTGAACCGGCCCATGGCAAACCCCGCGATGTTCTCGGGTGCTGCCCTAGGTAACCCTATGCCACCCTCGGTGGCCCAGACGGTGCAGGTGTCTCAGCCTGCTGCTGCTTCCCGGGAGCCTCTGGCCAGACCAGAGACCCGTGCGGAACAGGCAGACCGGGTGGCGCAGGAGATCCAACGTCTCCCTGTGTTCACCCCCACCGCACCCACGCTCAGCACAGCGACCTACGAAAGCACCCGTCGAGCCGACGTCCAGAAGACCAAGGCCGGTGAGCAGATGCTTCGCAACCCACTAGCGATAGACCGGGATCAGGCCGCAGCGACCATCAAGAGCAACCTCCCCACAATCGGGGTCTCGGCCTCAGGCACTAGCATTGCCAACACGAGCCCAAGCCCTATAGCCAAGAGAGGCTCACGCTAAAAATGCATGAAGCAGGCGGCTGCAAAGCTACATACAGCAAGCTCGAGGGGCATCGTCATGTCTACCTCGACCGCGCTCGTGCGTTTGCGTCTGTGACCATCCCCTCGATCTTACTCGAGGAGGGACACAACGAGAGCACGAGGATCTCCACGCCCTACAGTTCCGTCGCCGCCATCGGCGTACAGAACTTGGCGTCCAAACTACAGATGGCGCTCTTCCCGCCCAACCAGAGTTTCTTCAAGCTCGACGTTGACCGCTACACGCTCATGGAGCTGACCGGCGGTGACCCGACGCGAAGAGCCGAGGTGGACGAACAGCTTAGCCATATCGAACATGCGGTAATGTCGGAGCTCGAGCAGGAGGCCATGAGGGCCCCGCTTTACGAGGCACTCCGGCACCTGATCGTCACTGGTAACTACCTGCTCCACGTGGGCAAGGAAGGTATCAAGGGCTTCCCTCTGGAAAAGTTCGTCTGCACGAGGGACCCTGAGGGTCGCGTGAAGATGGTCCTCATCAAGGAAAGCTTCAACGTAGAGACCCTCGATGATGATGTCCTACAGCTCGCCGGGTTCTCCCCCGACGACGCAGGTGGCGACAGCAAACCCATCGACATCTACACAAAATTCTATCGCGACGGTAAGCGCTGGCGTACCTACCAAGAGGTGAACGGGGTGCTGATCCCGGGCACTGAGGGGTCCTACCCCATCGACGAGCCTCCCTTCATGCCCTTGCGGTGGACTGCCGTTGCAGGAGAGCACTACGGGCGGGCACACGTCGAGAGTTTCTATGGTGACGTGAGAGCGCTTGAAGGCCTGACCAAGAGTATCGTGGATGCAGCAACTGCGTCTGCCCGTCTCCTCGTCATGGTCAACCCGACCGGCGTCACCCGCAAAGAGCAGGTGGCCAAAGCACAAAACGGTGCCGTGATCACGGGCAACGCTGATGATGTCCAGTTCATGCAGACCCAGAAGTCTGGCGACATGGCCGTGGCACTCCAGCAAGTCCAGCGTCTCGAGATGCGTATCGCCCAAGCCTTCCTGTCTGAGCAGGGTGCCTTGCGTGATGGCGAGCGTGTGACGGCTGAGGAAGTACGGATGCGGGCACAGCAGCTCGAGAACACCTTGGGTGGTGTCTACTCGGTCCTGAGCACCGAACTCCAGCTCCCTCTGGTCAAGCGGCTGATGTCTCAGATGACCAAGGCCAAGAAGCTCCCGGCTCTTCCGAAAGACGTAGTGGCACCTACGGTGGTCACCGGTCTCGACGCACTGGGCCGTGGACACGACCTCAACAAGTACATGCAGCTCCTCCAAGCCATCGCACCTATGGGCCCTGAAGCCCTCGGACGGGTGAACATCGGTGATCTGGTGAAGCGCGTAGGTGTGTCTCTGGGTCTTGAGATGGACGGCCTGATCTACACCGAACAACAAATCCAACAGCAGCAGGCTCAGGCCATGGAACAGCAAGCACAGTCGATGATGATGCAGGCTGGAGCCAACAACCTCAACGCCGCCGCTAGGCAACAACAACAACAATAAGGATCGCTAACTGATGAGCACTGAAGCTGTATCTGTAGCAACCGACACCCCTACCCCTGAGCCTTCTATGGAAGAACAACTGGCCAACGCCGGTCTCGACCCTGAGGGCAACCCGCTCAACGCTCAGAACGCTGAGCAACCCCTGCTCGGTAAGTTCCAGACCGTTGAGGACCTCGCGAAGGCCTACTCGGAACTCGAGAAGAAGATGGGCTCACTGGGTGGCACCGGGGATCCTGCAAAGGCGAAAGACCTCTCCATCAACGGCAAGTCCGCTGAGGGTAACGACGAGGACGATGCCGCCACTGAGCACGACGTGGACATGGATGCCCTTCTGGCAGCCGGTACGATTAGCCAAGAGATCTACGACACCTTCGTCGCCGGTCAGGAGGCTGCTGTTACCACGTTCAACAATGCGGTCTATGAGGCCGCTGGTGGATCTGACAACTACAACGCCATGATCGAGTGGGCGGCAGACAACCTGCCCGAGGCCGAGATTGACGTCTTCAACAACCTCCTCAACGACGGCAACCTGTCAGCCGTAGGTCTGGCCATCTCCGGCATGCAGGCAAGGATGTCTGCGGCAGGGGCCAATGAGCCTGCCCGCACGGTAGCCGGTGGTGAACCCGCGTCACTCGACGCCTTCAATAGTTGGGCTGAGGTCCACGAGGCTATGGCCGACCCGCGCTACTCCAAAGACCCGCACTTCAACCAGCAGGTCGTCGAGAAGCTGGGCCGCAGTAAGCTGTAGCCCGCACCATGGAACTTAACACAGGACCATGGAAGTACAGCGAGTTTGACCGAGGCATCCCAGCTTCGGTCAGGCTCAGGAACATCGGAGCCATCGGAGCATCCAGAGACAATCACGAAGCAAGATTTGGCGCACTCGGCAGCCAAGAACTCCCAGCTTCTGATGGTTCCCGATTGCCCACCCCAGCGTTCAGGCATGTCTATGGCGGCGCTGCGTATTGGGGGCACTACGTCTTTCGACGGGCGTCCCTGAAGCCGGGGGCAACATCGATTGAGCATATCATGCAGGCCTACCAGACGGGCCACTCGGACACCTACGGTGACACTGTAGCCCGGGACAGTGGCCTTGGACGCTATGAGGTCATCGACGTCTGGCGTGGTGACCAAGGTTACCACAAGCTCTGGAGGGTCATGATCGCCATGGGCAAGTGGGAGGCCGGAGCAAGAAGCAAACGCAGCCCGGGATATCGAGCGTTCAACGACGTCTACAACCTCTCAGACCAAGCCGTAGTCAACGAGCTGTTCTGGGGGATGGTCCACGGGTGTCGTGAGGCGTGGCGAGATGAAGGCTACACCATCGAAACGACCCCCGAAGAGCTGACGTACATCCACCAACCTCAAGGCATGTCCCAGAACCCCGTGCGGCGTCTGGTTGATCGCCTGACCAAAAGGAACAAGACAACGTGAGCCTGTATCGGAACATGAACAAGCGTAAGAAGGCCGGGACCTCTCGGAGTAAGAAGAACTCCACGGTGTCCGACAAGACCTACGACATGATGATCAAGAAACGCGGCGGCTTCAAACCGAAGAAGCGCGGGAAGTAACGCCATGGCCAAACCAGCGAAAGGGAAGGCCAAGGTCAAGATCACCTCGAGTGGCAAGAAGGTCTCCTATGGCCAAGCTGGCAAGGCCAAAGATGGTGGCGCAAGAGTGCGCCCCGGGACCAGCAAAGGGGATGCGTACTGCGCAAGATCGTATGCGCAACTCAAGCGTTTCCCCAAGGCAGCTAAAGACCCCAACAGCCCCCTGCGGCTCAGCCGTAAGCGGTGGCGCTGTTCGGGCACCAAGTCGAGGAAGTGACCGTGATGCTCAACATTCTCAAATCTACACTCGAGTGGCTCGACGCTAAGTGGCGTCTGGTCATCATGGTCGTTTCCGGCCTACTGGGTCTTGTCCTTTGGAGCAAGCGCTCAGCCGTAAAATCGTTCAAGGACAACCACGATGAAGAAGCAAATCGACGTGCCAGCGCTGCTATCGATGCTGCTACCGCTGCTAGTACTGATAGCCCTGATGTTCGTGATGAGCGGATGCAGCGGGAGGGTTGGTATCGGGATTGATGCCGCCTGTGGGCAGTGGTCAACCATCACGGCCAGTCGTCAGGACACCCAGCAGACTATCGACGAGATCTACCTCAACAACGTGAAGCGTGAGGCCTTCTGCTATGGCACGTGACTACAAGCGAGAGTACCGCACGTACCACGCCAAACCTGAGCAGAAGAAGAGACGTGCAGGCCGCAACAAGGCCCGCAGGCTCATGATCCGTAAGGTGGGCCGGTCGAAGCTGGCTGGTAAAGATGTTGATCACCGCGACCGTAACCCTACGAACAACTCACGGTCCAACCTACGAATTTCAAGCAGGGCCAAGAACAGGGCCCGAAACAAATAACACGCAGCGGGGAGCGTTTTCATGGCTCCCCCAATGCGTACCCAAGGAACACACGTGCCACTCCTAAGTGGGCGTGGCTACCGGCACCATTGCATGCACCGCCGGTAACTACCTGCGACACCGCGAAAGACTGACAAGACACGCCAAGGCCCCTGCGGGGATAACTTTGGAAGAGGTTTGCGACGCTTTTCCAGCGCAGGATCGATCCTAGACAAATTTCGATTATGAAAGGCCAGAACAATGGCACAAATCGGCACTCCAAATCCGGCGAATACCAACACCTTCGCCGGTTCCGCAGGGGCGAATACCTACGCTACCTCGCGTGACCTTCTGCTCAAGACGTTTTCGGGCGAAATGATCAAGCACTTCGATGAGAAGTTCGCACTGAAAGATGGCGTCCGCTCCATTACCCTGAACGGCGGCATTTCGGCGCAGTTCCCAGCTATTGGCCGCGCTTCTGCTGCCAGCTTCGTACCCGGCGACGAAATTACCGGTCAGGCAATCAACACGGCTGAGAAGACCGTGACCCTCGACGATATGCTTGTGAGCTCCGTATGGATCCACAACCTCGACGAGATGCTCACGCACTTCGAGTTCCGTGGCGAATACAGCCGCCAGATGGCCTCGGCCCTCGCGCTGACCATGGAGCGTAAGCTCTTCCAGCTCGCTGTTGGCGCAGCCCGCGTGGGTGACCAGTACAACGACGCACAGACCCCCGGCGTATCTACCCCAACGGGTGCTGCTACCGGTATCGGCGCTGGCCTCGTTGGCATGAACAACGCTGTTACCAAGCACGTCGGCGCTGCCGCTGGCGCTGCTGACCTCGTGACCGCTGCTTTCGAAGCTGCGGCCTACTTCGACAGCGAAGATCTGCCTATGGAAGGCCGTGCTCTGTACGTCTCTCCATCGACCTACTACTCGCTGATCAACCAGACCGACAAGACGATCATCAACAGCGACTTCTCGGCTGGCAACGGTAACTTCGGTGAGGCTGTGATCTACAAGGTTGCAGGGTTCGACATCATCAAGACGAACCACCTCGCCATCAACGGTACCGCCAACACCAACACCGGCCCCGATGGCCGTACTCCGCTCAACAAGCCTACCACCGGCACTAACGCCGCTGCTGGCCTTGGCCGTGACTACGCTATCGATGCCACCGACACCCTCGGTATGTTCATGCACACCTCGGGCCTCGGCGTTGTGAAGGCACAGGATCTCGTGACCGAGACCGAATACTCTGTAGCTAAGCAGGGCACCCTGCTCGCTTCCAAGATGATGTTCGGCTCTGACGTCCTGCGTCCATCTGCTCTGTACGAAGTACGCGCAGCGGCTGACGTTTAAGCTTTTTGAAGGGGGGTCCGTAAGGGCTCCCCTTTTTGACGCATCAACCTAAGGCAGATCTACTCATGCTCACTCCTTCTACAAAGATCGACGCAGTCAACTCCCTGCTCACCGCAGTGGGCGAGTATCCTGTGTCCAACCTCGTTGACGACATCGCTGAGGCACAGATCGCCATTCAGGTCATCGACGAGGTCTCACGTGAACTACAGAGCCGTGGGTGGTCTTGGAACACACACCGCAAAGCTCAGCTCACCCCCAACACTGACAACGAAATCTCCATCGCAGCTAACGTCACCCGAGTGGACGCCACAGATGCCTACGGCAACGTGGACCGCCAGAAGCGCTACACTGTGCGTGACGGTAAACTGTTCGACGTCGTGAAGTTCTCCTACACCTTCACCGGCTCCTGCTACGCAGACATCGTGTATCTCTTCGACTTCGAGGACATGCCCGAGGATGCCCGCAGGTTCGTGACGCTCGACGCACAGCAACGATACATGAACCGAGTTGTCGGCGCAGACGCTGACATGGCACAGGTGCAGGCCCAAGCTACTCGAGCCCTCGTGGCCCTCGAGCAGGATGAGGACCTCAACGCAGACCGCAACATGCTGTGGGACAACCCACTCAGCAACTACATCTCATCCCGACATCTTGGAGGCTACTAAGCCATGCCCTACCTGAGCGATAGCATCCCCAGTCTGACTGGTGGTGTGACGCAACAGGTGCCTGAACTGCGTATCCCTTCGGCAGCCGAGAGCGTTACCAACGCTTACCTGAGCGCCGTCCATGGGTTGAACAAGCGACGAGGTGCTGAGCATATCGGCAACCTGACGAGCAACACGCTAGGCACCTCGACGTTCGTCCACACCATCGACCGGGACGCAGCAGAGAAATACATCGTGACCGCAAACTCGGATGGGTCTGTCGAGGTCTTTGACCTCAACGGTACGGCCCAGACCGTGACCACGCAGGGCAATGCGGCCACCTACATGACCACCACCGACCCGGCAGCCAACCTGCGGGCTATGACCGTCGGTGACTACACCTTCTTCGTAAACCGCACCAAGACCGTTCTCGCGAGCACTGCCGCAGACACACGGCCAGCTATTGGTCGCTCTGCCAGCTTTGCCATCGCTAACCACACGGGTGGCGGTAAGTACACCTTGGTCGTCGCTACTGACGTGGACAACGGTGACGGCACGATTACGACCTACTACCGGTCTGCCAGCCGTGACGCCAACAACGTAGCGAACAACTCCAGCACAACGTCGGCAGGAGCTCGAAGCACCAGCGGTACGACTACGGTCGAGCAGTACTCTACGACCACTTCGGTGGCCACACGGACCAGCCGCACAGGGGCAAACAGTACTGGTTCCGGCGACTATGATGTCACCCACTACTCCCCAAGTACGGCATGGACCGCAGGCTCCTCGACCTACCCAAGCACCTACACGAGCACCACGGCCTCGAGTGACGTAACCACCGTCGGTCCATCCGGCGGTGTCGATACATCTTACAACACGACCGTTGGGTCAGCTACAGACACCACCACGGGCACCACAACCACGAACACCAACGAAGCCATTCGTGACGCTATTGTTGCGCTGGCAAACGCCG
>Ga0070746_10000910_pt1 | contig 17738 bp, 15 predicted proteins | sample VirMetDEL_Mar_21_FD_77016 | JGI IMG/M metagenome (GOLD analysis project Ga0070746, IMG submission 77016) | Aqueous microbial communities from the Delaware River and Bay under freshwater to marine salinity gradient to study organic matter... | ecosystem: Environmental > Aquatic > Marine >...
CGTCACAGTTGGCACAACTGAGCCTGAGACGGTGATCAAGTGCATATCTGGCTCATCGGTAGAGGTCGTCTTTCCTTGTGGTGCTGCAAGCACAAACAGCGAGTACCTGCACTTCGCGGTCAAGCAAGAGGCTGGGACTGCTGGAAGTACGGCACCAACGGGCACGGTCGCCATCACATTGATTGGGGCGTAAGCCATGGCGTCACTGGATGACGTACTAAAGGGCAATCTGAGGGGCTACCGTCGTGAGACGGGTCAGCCTGCGGAAGAGATTGCTGTCGAAGAACCTGCAATTGACGAGGTTGAACCTCCACAATTGTACGATGAGCGCGCTGAATATCGCGGTTTCAAGGTTCCGGCAGGCATGGATGCCGATCAGACCGAGCGGTGGTTCGGTGCGATTGATTCGCGTGAGGACGAGCGAGAGGCTGCTGAGGCTGAGGCTGAGGCGGAGTTCGAGGCTGAATCTGGGTTCATGACTCAGTTCACGGGCTCACTAGAGCGCACGGTGATGAAGGACAACCCGAGGATGGGTGCGAAGGCCGTCGAGGGTCTCGGTCGTGTGGCTGGCAGCCAAGCGATGATCGACTTTGGGTCAAAGACGGCAGCCGAGTACGACACATCAGATGATCCGGCAGCGTTTTCTCCTCGGATTGAGAGCATCTATGATGCTGAAGGCTTCCAAGATTACATCGATTACGCGGGTTCCACTCTTGGTCAAGGTGTGGCGTCGATCGGTACAATGGTTGCAGGCGGTGCGGCTGGCGCGGCTGCTGGTGCTCCGCTTGGTTTGTCAGCTGTTACTGCACCTGTTGGCGCGTTCACAGCGGGCTTTATTCAGAACTATGGGGACCTGTACGACACTCTTGTTGATCAAGAGGGTATGGATCCTGATGATGCAGCCAAGTACGCACTGATTCCTGCGGGAATCATGGGTGCTCTGGACACAACTGGTGTGATCAAGATCGTGAAGCCTGCAAGGGACGGGCTGTCCAAGAATCTTGTAAAGCGCACCGCGCAGTTGGCGATTCGTGGCGGTGGAAACGAGGCCGTGACCGAGGCTGCTCAGCAGGTTGTCCAGGAGTCTGCCGGTGAGATTGCCGAGGTGACTGGGCTTGCGACGAAGGACATCGAGTTCAGCCAGCGCTTTGAGAACGTCGTCAACGCGCTTATCGCTGGGTTCATTCCTGGTTTTACGCTTGGCGGAGCGAGTGCTGTGCGGGTGCGTCCTGAAGACGATGCTCCGGCACCTCCAGCGCCTACAGCACCTCCAGCAACACCATCGGTGTCACCAGTTGTGGATCCAGGTGGCTCCGTCACGGAACTTTTCCCTCAAAGAAATACTTTGGAACGGGCGACAAAGATAGGCGTCGACGTGCCTGACTGGCTCAAAGGAGCTTCGGGTAGTGAGCTTCTTGATCGTCCAGTTGGTGTGCCTAAGGATTTTAACGATCCAGGATTTATCAGAATGATTGAGAGTCCTGCTCACGGGTACGACTCGGACTATCTCTATCAGTTGAACCAATACGTCACGACAAGAAGAAATGTCTTGAAGCGGGACTACGATGAAGAACTTCGTAAGGCGTTCGAGGGCTACCCCGAAGTTATTAGCGTAGGTAACATCGACAACGCTGAGAAGATTAAGTTGCAGCTTGAGCAGTTCAGTCGTGGCTATGATGAGTCAGCCAACTCAATGAGTGGTCCGTACCTTGTGCGATTCGCCCGTAAGGTAGACGGCGTCCAGGTGGACCTCACTCCGATCGAATCAAGTGTCGGGTTGAGTACTGAGATCGTTGGGTTCGCAAATAAGTTAGAGGGGGCTTTATTGGATGATCTTACGACTCCTGAGTTCATGCGGAACCCGGTACTTCAGAATATTAAACTTGGGTTCGATTCAGTCGTAAAGGAATTTCCTGAGGGTTCGAGGCGCGAGGGTTTTAGGGCATTGGAGGCAATGTTTGATGATTACCAGGACCTAGATAAGGCTCGCCAGTTAATGCCTGTAGGATTTAGTGATGATCATAATAAGAAGCGGTTCCTGAATAAGTTCATGAACGAATACTTCAGGCTCGACGCACCAAAGCCTGAGGAAATCGTATCGGCGAACATGGAGGAGGTTACTCCTCAACCCGTTCGTGTGACTGCTGCGCTGACTGGTGTACAGGACGCTCGTCCTGATCTCAGCAGGATGAAGAATCAGTACCTGACTTTGAGTCAGAAGATTGCTGAGGCTGAGCAAAAGGACGAGGACGCGACATCACTGAAGGTGGACCTGAACGGCCTTGAGCAGGCCATTTTCGGTGATTTCGAGTCTAGTTTGCGCGATATTCTAGGTCGAGATGGCGATATTGAGATCGCACGATTCGACCGTGGTATCGGTGGCTGGGCAGGTCAATCATTGGAGCCGAACCTTCGGGTTGAGCTTGTTGGCGACGAAGCCAAGATCTTGAGCCGCTTGACGGAGTTCAACGCGACATCTGGCATGTCTGGGCCCAATGTTGTGCCTCAGGGCGGCGCACTTAACCGCGTATTTGTTGAAGCACTGTCGGATGAGCCTGATGTCATTGACTCATATGACCCGAATAATGTAGAGCAGAACAAGCAGTTTGTCTGGGATGACAATGGTGCTGAGCGCTTGGCAACATTGCGTATTCAGTTGCCCCCTGAGATGGTGACGCCTCAGTTCTTGGCGAGCCTTCATGAGACCTTCGCGAAGGACCAGCTTGGGTTTACTGTTGATCGTGATAACAGCACGATCGAGTTGGTCCACGCCCCCGAATGGAACCAGACAGATGCTCAGAAGACTCTGACTCAGTTTGTAGATGCTGCTCGAAGCCTTCGGAAGGTCGCGAAAGATAGATTTGGCAAAGACATTGCTATTGAGTGGCTGAAAGAGCGCATTGAAATTAGCCAACCAACAAGTGGTGTTGAGAACGTCAAAAATGCCTTTACAGAAGGTGAGTCCAGGTATATTCTCAAGGGCTACCAGGAGTTACTGAAAGATGAGTATCGGGAAAGAGATCGCAGCGATATACGGGATCGAGCCCCCGATGGCGAACGAAAATCTGGGGCCGACGCCAAAGATCAAGTCAAACCGAAAGCCAGGAAGCGTGGTGTCAGTGTTGAGGCCACAAATGATGCAGTCTCAGAAGCCGCAGCCTCAAATCGATCCCTCTCGAACTTACCAACATATGAGCAGTTCGTATTTGGAGGGGATGAACGAGAAGGATCTTTCGGACTTGATCGACTCCATGAACGAGCAGAACAAGCCCGATCAAAAGTAGACGATGATGTCTCTCGCGCACTCATGTCGCGCATGGGTCTACAGTTTGAGGATCGAGACACTTCAGCAGAACTAAAGATCTACCCCCTTCAGGATAAGTTCGGATCTACGCTTGCCGAGGTCATCGGGCGGTTGAAGGAATGGACTGATACCGAAGGCACGGTAGCTGATGGCTGGACGTTCACGGTCTTTGGCCCGAGCTTTGACAAGACCGGTAAGATCCTTGGCTTCATCAAGCCCGACTTTAAGAACAACGGCTACGCACAGAAGAACGCCTACATTTACCAGCCGAACGACCCTAATGGTGCCTTCGATGATGTGGCCTACACGTACGCTTGGCGAGCCACACACGAGATCGCACACGGCCTTGTAAACGACAAGCTGACTGAGCAGTATGGTGGTCAGGGTCGACGTGCAGGTGCTCTGGGTATTCTTGCCCGTGACGACAGCGGCAGACAGATCATGGACCCACTTTCCTTATCCGATGCGCTCCGCGCTCTGGACTGGGAACATGAGACGTTTTTGAAGCAGCGTGAGATTCTTGAGCAAGACTTGGGAGTCAGCATCAGCGAGGACCAGTTCAACAGAGAGTACATGTTGAACATGTCAGATGCTGTGCATCGCGTTCTGACGGGTCGGTTTAGCAATCCTGGTGAGTTGGGTGCGGTGCCGATCAATGAGGATCCTGCGGTTGTTCTGGAGCGAGCAAAGGACACTGTCCGTCAGGCTGCAAGTGCGATGGGCATGGACATGTCTGAGAGGGCTGATGGTCCTCAGGAGATTGTCACCCCACAAACATCCGAGGGACAACAGTACGTAGGTCTGGGTGGCTTGAGCGTAGAGGAAGCGATTGACGCTTCTAAGTCGATCAGCACTGGTGTTGAGCTTGCTGAGTTCATCATCGAGAATGCAGAGAACAAGGACTACAAGGAGATCGCCAAGCGCCTGATTCCTCACCTTGAGGAGACGGACGTACACACTCTAACTGGAGACGTGAATGATCTGCCTCAATGGGTCTTTGAGTCTGAAAAGCAAGGGACTCTGAGCCGTAATATTGTCAACAGCTTGGCTGGGATGAGCGCTCATCACACGCGGCTTCGGTACGCCATCAACACGCGGCTTCGGTACGCCATCAAGGGGCTCAATATCTCCCGTCCGGGTGACCCCTACAACGATGTGTTCATTCGTGGTCGTCCGGTCTACTCCGGTGCAACTGCTGAGACGATGCTTCATGAGTTGATTCATGCGGCCACGGTTCGCAGGCAAGCAGACGGTAACCTCGCCGCGAATGAGGGGACCAAGCTTCAAAAGGCGGCGTCTAAAATCATTCAACTGCGCAACGATGTTGTTCAGGTGGCGAAAAAGGCTCAGCAGGACGGCTCGCTTGACTCTGATATGGAATCCATCTTGGTCAGAGCAACCGAGGACGACAAAGAGTTCATTGCCTATGGCATGACGAACAAGAAGTTCCAAGAGTTCTTGATGACGATCAAGTCTAAGAACAAGTCTATCTGGAACCGATTCGTCGAGGCCGTAGCTGGTCTGCTGGGTATCAATAAGGACAATCAGACTGCGCTGTCTGATCTGATTCTTGCGACCGATGAGCTACTGTCCGCACCTCTTGATGAGGTTCCCTTGAGGCAGATGACAGAATCTATTGAGATGATGTCACAGCCTGCTGAGGATGCTCTACCGGAGGACGTTGAGAAAAAGTTGAACGAGGCGGCTGAGGCTGGAACGATCACTCGTGAAGAGGCCATGGAGGCCAGAAGAGAGTGGCGCAACAAGGGCACTGACTCGTCGTTCTTCAAGAAGTGGTTCAGGGATTCAGTCGTTGTCGACAGCAATGGCAAGCCACTTCGCGTACTGCATGGAACGGCATCTAAGTTTGATGTCTTCAGTATTTCAGGAGATCGGGTCGGATTGTTGGGTCAGGGCGTGTATACAAGCCTGAATGAAGGCGTGGCTAATTATTACGCGAGTCCGGTCAGAAACCGTGGAAAGGAAATCGTTGGTCCTCCCGATGCAGAGTACCCTGTCATGGGCAATGTCATACCTGGGTATGTTTCGATACAAAATCCAGTCTTCACGCAAGATCCTTTGGACAAGAAAGTCGTAGAGGAGATGAAGGAATGGATCGAAACACGACGTAAAGGAACAATAGATGTTTCCTCAGAAACCGGTACGATCTCGTACTTTGAACTGCTTGCTCAGATTGAAGACATTGCCTACCGGGGTTCAGGGAACTACAATGTTAATCGCATTGGAATGCAGCGCGCGCTCGTTAAGATCTTGAAGAGCAACGGGTACGACGGAGTTATCAACACGAACAGAGATGAGTTCGATAAACTTCAAAAGAACGACTTCGAGGATGCACCGTCAAACATGCACATCGTTGTCCTTGAGCCCAATCAGTTCAAGTCTGACATCGGGAACCTGGGAACATTCAGCCTTGTCGACGACGAGATCTTCTTCCAGAGAGAAGAGATTCCAGGCGCAGCCACAGCCGGTGACAAGGAAGAAGGCAACCCTGCCGAAGAACTTGGCCCAGTCATCCTCTCTCAGAGGGTTGATTCTCCAGTGGATACGGTTGTGATTTACACAGACGATGTCAGCCGGTCTAAGGCTGAGCTTGATCGTCGTCGTGAGATCCGCAACAAGTATGAGCCTTTGCTGTTTGAACTCATGAAGCTGGAGTCAGAGTTCTATGAGAAGGATGACCGTAGCGAAGAGGTCAAGAAGCTTGGCTACCAGTATGAGGACCTACTGAAGCAATATGCTCAGATCGACGATGAGTTGTTTGCAGATGAATACGATCGCTTCTTGAAGGGCGGAGACTTCTACTACGAGACAATGGAAGAAGGTCTCGAAGACTTCGATGTCGATCGTGGCTTCGAGGTCATGTCGGGTGCCCCAGACATCATGATGGACATTGAACTGAGAAGCACTCAAGAAGAGATGCAGCGTAAGCGATTCGATCGCATGATGGAGCGTGGAGGCACCCTGGTCGACTTGGCCGGTAAAAACTCACCAATCAACAGGCTTATTCTTCAAAAAGCCAAAACATTTAATCATCCAGTTCAAACGGTTCAGTTGATCGAATCTGATAAAGTGCAGTTGCAGGAAGATTTAAATAATGTTGAAGAGTTGAAAGAAGACGGTTTAATCTCGTATCTGTTATACAAAGAGTTGAAAGGCGACGTAATGTTGTTCTAGGAGGCACAATGCCAGGAAAGATGGATCGAATGCAAGCCATGGCGCTGGCCTCTCGAATGAGAAAGCAGTACCCAAGGGCCACTACAGGCCAACTGAAGGGCATGATCGATGGCACCGGAAACCCGATGGGAGAGGATCCCATGAAGCTGCGCGGAATGACGCCTACGGGCTACCAGGGGTCTGAGACAGGACCTGCATACCGTCCGATCTCTGAGCTTTCCGAGATGGAGTTGAACCAGCTTGGCATCACACGCAAGGATCCTGTGGAGTCCCTGCGACGTATGGAGTCATCTGTGGCCTACGGAGAGTCGGACCCGATGACGGGAATGACTGAAACTGAGGCGTTTCCTGAGTCACCTCAGCCCATCAGTAGCCGCCCAAGCATTAGCGCAACGTACGATAAAATGTTCCCAGGTGGTTACCAGCCCCAGCCATCATTGGTGGGCGCTGCTACGGGCATGATGATGGACGCCGCAAACATGCCAGCCATGGCACGCGGCGACTTCATGGAAGAGTTGACCCAGAGCACTGACTACGGCAACGCATACGCGGACACAATTTCTACTCGCAAAGACAGCGCATCAATCGAAGATCTTGCAGATGTCCCCATGATGTATGACACGGCTCAACAAAAGGCGATGAGCATGTATCAGAGGACAGGCAGAGTTCCGCCTTCTGTTGCACAAGAACTTGGAAGCCTTGCCGGCTTGATGGACATCAAGCGAGACCTAGAAGATGTTGGATCACGTGAATTGCGCGAGTCAATGATGAACTTTGAGCGTGAAATTCAACCCGGTATGGATGACTCTGGAGACCGCGATGGCCGCTAAAATGAACCCAAACTTGGCTGAGGCCTACAGTAAGGCACAGAAGATTCGAGAGATTGAGAAGGGCAATCCACGTATTGCTAATATGTCTAGGAGCGCTCAGGTCAAGACTCTGCTTCGTAAGAAGGGCGAGCGCGGCCAGCCTAAGCCGGTCGATGGCAAGACTCAGAAAAAGAATCAGCAAGCGGTTGCTGATCTACTTGAGTCTAAGGGTCTTACTGGCTTGAAGGCTATTGAATCGAAGCCCAAGGATCGCGACATAAAGAAGAAGATTGGCGACGAGACTGGCGGCCCTAAGGAAGATCTCATGGAGATCTCCGGTCAACTCAGCAAGGCTTCAAAGCTCCACGGGAACCAGTCTAAGCGTGTCGCTGGCGTAGCCAAGGGCATGAAGGGCGAAGCCGGAAACCCGTACATGAAGCGCAGCAAGTCTAAGTACGGAATGTGAAATGGCTCAATCCGCAGAAGCACTGCTAAAGGCAGGAATGAAGACGAATAAGCCTCGGCGCATCCGAAAGGGTGAACCAGGGTATGGTAAAAAAAAATTCGTTGTAGTTGCTAGTCAAGGCGGGAAGAAGCGGGTCATCCGGTTCGGTGACGCAAAAATGGCCATTCGACGTGACAACCCTAAGGCTCGAAAGAACTTCAGGTCTCGTCATGGATGCGACAAGGCCGGAGCTAAGAACAAGCTGACGGCGAAGTACTGGTCTTGCTACCAGTGGAGATCAGGCTCGAAGGTGAAGGGATAATGTTCAACAACATGCTGATGCGTAATATGAGGGAGACGGGTCAACCCGATGCGTGCCCTCGTGCGACTCAGGATCTGGAGTTGAATCTGTCGAATCGCCAGAACGCACTCGACAACAAGATGTACGGCCCAGCAAATCCTCAACTGGATGAGTCAGGAGCAAACCAAGACTTCTGGCAGAGGTTTGCAGATCAGTTCAATGACACCGTCGAGAACGTGATGCAGATGCGCTGTGGCAACTGTTCATTCTTTGATCGCTCTCCTCAGATGCTGGAGTGCATCGAGAAGGGCATTGGTGACGAGGGAGACCCTGAGATGGCTGTGCAAGCCGGAGAGTTGGGGTACTGCCAAGCACTAGATTTTAAGTGCGCGTCGATGCGTACTTGTATGGTTTGGGCTGGGAGGGTCTGATGTTTGAGTTTGGTCCAGTTGTGATCGATCACGAGATGCCGATGGATGGCGAGCCCATGGGTGAGTTGGACATTCTTGACGGTTTGCGAGCGATGTCGATGTTCAAGCGTGATCCAGGCCCTCTCAAGCCCACTGATCTCAATCAAGAGGTCAAGTATGCACTTGCTGAGAATCCTCACTGCCTTGATATGCTGTATCAAGAGGGATTCCTCGATGACTCTCTGGTCCGCGAGATGGAGCAGATGATTCAAGAGTCAGTCAGTGCTGCCGCGCGCATGCCCCAAATGACACAACCCGGCGTAATCGTGATGACACAGGGTGTGTATGGTGGAGAGATCGGCGGCCCCAAGAAGGGAAAGAAGAAAAAAAAGAACATCCCGACGAACCCAGAGCTTTACGCCCGAGTCAAGGCAGAGGCTAAGCGTAAGTTCAAGGTGTACCCCAGCGCCTACGCCAATGGATGGCTCGTTCGCGAGTATAAGAAGCGCGGCGGCGGCTATCGGAAGGGGTAGTCATGTCTCTCACTGAATGGTTCGGTAAGGGCAAAAAGGGTGACTGGGTAGACATCTGTGCGCCTAAGTCTGGCGGTAAGTTTCAGTCCTGCGGTAGAAAGTCCGCTAAGAAGTCGAAGCGCGGCTACCCAAAGTGTGTCCCACGCTCCAAAGCAAACTCCATGACCAAAGAGGAGAGGAGCAGCGCATGCAGCAGGAAGCGATCAAAGAAGCAAGGTGTCGGTGGTAAGCCAACCTATGTCAAAACGGACAAAGAGAAGGGCAATCCAGCAGAGGACAAGTTTCTGGCCAAACACATGCGGATGCAATACAAAAAGAAGCCCAACATGACCGAGGCCGAGCGCAAGCGAGAACTCGCCATAGGGTACAAAAAATTTGAAAATAGGAAGAAGTAATGAGCGTGAATAAAGCAATCCTCGTTGGCCGTCTTGGAGTTGATCCTGAGCTTAGGAACACTGGCACAGGCACAAGCGTCGTCAACATCCGCATGGCGACCACAGATCGACGTAAAGAAGGCGACGAGTGGGTAGATCACACCGAGTGGCACAACGTTACTGTGTGGGGCCGCACAGCCGAGAACGTGGCGAAGTTTTGCTCCAAGGGCAAAGAGATCTACGTCGAGGGTAAGATTCAAACCCGTAAGTACACTGACAAGTCAGGTGTAGATCGGTACTCTACTGAGATTGTTGCCGACAACATCCGGTTCCTGGGTAGCCGTAACGACAGCGCACCCATGCGTTCATCGGCTGCGCCAGCAAACGACGAGCACATCCCGTTCTAGTTTGAGCCGTAAACCTCCTTCTTGAAGAGGTCGGTCAACTTCTCGATGTACTTCCGCCGCTCAGCCTTTTGAGATGGCGGAGGCGCATCACTGATCTTTCCTTCTTCTTTAAGTTTTTGAAGAAGCTCATTAAACTTGCGATAGTCTTCTTGTGACTTATTGGACATGCGTAACTCCTATGCTGTGTGATAATGGGTTAAAAGGAGGGCATATGTCTGACGAAAAAGATGATATGAATGAAAACGATGTTGTCGGCGCTGTAGCCGAAGTCAGTCACATTAAAAACCCTCATGTGAGTGAGTGGTTGAAGCCAGATGATAACGGCTTTCGCCCCACCCCACAGCAGGAAAACTTCCGCCTCCTGTCCTACAAAATGGCTTCACGTAAGCGTTTTTTCCGTGGTGAATGGTACAAGGCTACCAAGGCCAAAGAGTACAAGGGGGTGCCCATTAATGAGCGCACCTGGACTCGTTGGTGCAGGGAGGATGACCGCTTCCTGGGGTGGTTCTATTCGGACTTCCCAGACACTGCTGAGATCTCTGAAGAAGAGTTCCGCATGATGGACACTCAGTACTGGACTGGCGTTCGTGATGCGATGTCAGAGGGTGAAGAGTGGGCGTATCGTCAGTACGCTAAGACACGGTTTGATTCTGCCGCAGCCAAGAGGGATGCTGCTGACAGTGAGTCGTTGCTTGAGCTTCGAGCATACTTCGACACTGGTGGCGGTGAGTCGTGGAAGATTGAGCCGGGTGAGGCATAGTGAATGTCAACGACAAAAAGCTCATGGCTCAACTCATGGCTCACCCTGGTGAGTTCATTGGTCGTCTGAAGATTGTAGACGAGAAGGGTCAGGAGCGGTACTTCAATACACCGTTCGCTGAGCAAGTCATGGCGCTAGAGGACTTCTGCTCAGACGCAGAGACGGTCATCCACTACAAGCCTCGTCAGATCGGTGACACCACCGTAGCCACAGCGTACAACTTCAACTACCTGTACTGGACACAAGATCCAGCCCGGTGTCTTGTTGTTGCAGACTCTTATGATTCTACAGATGCCATCTTCGGTCGGGTACGCCACTACTACCGATCGCTGCCCCAGATGCTGAAGAAGCCCATCGAGCGATCAAACAAGCGCGAGTTGATCTTCAAGGACAGCATGGCCGGTTTCCGCTGTATGACGGCAGGCGGTAAGAGTGATGCTCGTGGTTGGACATACCAGCGTCTGCACGCAGACGAGTTGGCGTTCTGGCCTAATGCAGAGGATGTTTGGGCGTCCGTTACCTCGACATTGCACGAGGGGCCGCACAAGAAGATCATTATTATTTCTACCGCTGACGGACCCGGCAACCTTTTCCATTCCAAAGTTTTGAGCGCCATCGAAGCCAACCGTCGTGGTGACCCTTCTGTTCGCTTCCGGTTCTTCAAGTGGTCTGATCACTGGGCATACCAGGCAGATGTGCCAGATGGTTGGGAGCCTGACCAGGAAGAGTGGGAGTTGATGCAGCAGCACAACCTCACCATGCGTCAGTTGTACTGGCGTCATGACAAGATCCATGGTGTGAATGGTATTGGTATCCGCCGATTCAGGCGAGAGTACCCCCTGACAATTGAAGACGGCTTCGCCATTCATGACGGTAGCTGGTTTGATACGGACTACTTGAACTCGGTTCTGTCGTCTTTGAAGCCCGTTGAGGGTGAGTTGCGCATCTTTGAGCGACCATATCCAGGTATGAACTATTCAGTTGGTGTAGACCCATCATGGTGCAACGGTGGAGACTATGCCGTGGCCCAGGTGCTGAGCGCAGATGGCCGACAGGTTGCCACACTGTCAATGAATCAGGGTGGCGAGATTCTGTTTGCTCAGAAGGCTGTGGAGTTGGCGTTTCACTACAACAAGGCCAGGACGCTGGTTGAGGCCAACACGGGTGGCGCTGGACCCGTTGTCATTCGTGAGTTCCAGAAGGCAGGCCTTCCCCTGTGGCACAAGCCTCCTGCTCCCGGTCAGGCCGCAAGCAAGGTCGTGAAATACTGGACGACTACACGCGGAAGTAAAGAAGAGGGATATGCCCACTTGCGTCAAATGATCAACGGCGATGCCCTGATTTTGAATGATCTGCCGACTGTTCAAGAGTTGATGCACATCCGTGAGCAATCAGGCAAGATTGAGGGACAAGATGGCTACCACGATGACCACTGTGATGCGTTAATGCTTGCTGAGTGGAATCGTCGGAAGATGCCTCAATCCCAAGAGATTCCAATGCGGCGCAATAAGAGATATTATGCCCGCACAAATCCTTTCAATGTAATGAGCGGAGCTAAGGTCTCGTGAGTGAAAAAGATCAAATAACGCCGAAGTTGGTCCATCAGTTCGTTCGCGGTCACGACAAGTACGCTCGCAACAACCGTAAGGATTGGTCCCTGTACAAGCACACCTACATGACTCGCTACTGGGAGTACATGACGGGTGACGACATGCCCAAGCGCAACCGTCGTCTTCGAGAGGTCGAGGTTGAGGTAAACCGCCTGTGGGGTGTGATCACGTCGTACCTTTCGGCTTTGTACCCAAGAGCCAGTCGAGTCGTGCTTTCACCAGACCCAGCAGGCAAGGGTGATCCCGAGAAGGCTGAGCTTGCAATCAACCGAATGCTTTCAAGTCGCAAGATTCACGAGCGAGTGATGACTGCACTCAGGCAGGCGCTTTTGTACCCTGGTTCAGGGATGAAGGTCGGATACAAGCATGGTCGTGGTAATCCCATGGATCGTGTGTGGATGCGCGTCATTCCTGTGTGGGAGATGTTGCTTGATACAGAGGTCTCAGACCAGGATGACGAACGGTTCCGTGGTCACATGTACTACCGACCCAAGCATGAGGTTGAGGAAGAGTATGGCCTCAAGGACCTCAATGGTGTGCGTCGAGTGGACTTCTTGTCAGGCTCAGACACAGAGGCCGATGACTACAAGAACCGTAAACGATACGAAGTGCCGAACGATGACAACAACTTCGTGCGAGTTCTTGAGTTCTGCAACCTTGTAGATCACTTCGTGGATCCAGAGAACTCTGACCTCAAGTATGAGGGCCGACTCGAAATCTACGTGCTTGGCCAGGGCGCTGTGTCCAAGAAGCCTGTGTACGTCGGGCCACTGCCATTCGCGAAGCATGATGGCGAACCGATGGCTCACATCGTACCGCTGATCTTTAACTACGAGCCAGAGTTCCCTCTTCGCGGCATCGCACATGTCAAGCGACTGATGCCTCAGTTCAAGGAGTTGAACGCTTACCGGTCTTACATGGCCATGGCCACTCGCAAGGACACTCGCCAGTATGTGACCCGTAAGGGCACCTTCAACTCAGACGAGATGACCCTGCTGACTGAGGGCCATGATGGTCTGATCCTTGAGGTTGATTCTGGATATGAACGACCACTCGCCGATGCTATTCTTCCGATTCAGAACGCGCCGATTTCAGCTAACATTCAAAACTACCTATCCACGGTTGAAGTTGACTTGGAGCGTGTCATTGGGACGAGCCCAGCAGCCCGTGGAATCGTCACCAAGGCGACGGCGTACGAAGTAGAGACTGTCCAGCAGTACACTGAGTCTGAGTTTGGATTGCACGCTGCAATCAAGGATCAGTGGCTTGCTGCTGTGACTGAGCTAATGATGCGGTGCCTCATCTCCTGTATGCAGGATGATGGAAGCAGTTCAGGTTCTTTTGAGGCCCAAAGTGTCGATGTGGCCGAGGTTGGTGCTTCTGCACAGGAAGAGCAGCCTACAGAGCCAGAAGAGCGCGAGCCAGAGACGTTTGATCGAGCCAAGATTATTTCCCTGGCTGAGATGATTGGTGTCGATGTCAATGAGGAAGACTTCAAGGATCTCGCATCTAAGATCACGATGAAGCGTGAGCTTGATGACATGAACGAGGAAGAGTTGAACCTCTTGGGATCAACGCTTGCTGGTCGAACCGCAGACATTTCGAAGGCTGACGAAGAACACGAGCAAGAGCAGACTGAGATGGCGCTTGTGCGCAACACAGCGTCGATGCAGGAGCCGCTTGTAGACGACAGCGCAGTACCTCCACTCGGTCTATTCGAGGATGAGGACTCCTACACAATCGCTGCTGAGACCATCATTCTTCGTGATCGCAATCAGCAGGTTGTTGTTTCGCCTGAAGATCTGGATGCGAACTTCGAGATTAGCTTTGTCGAAGGTGGTCGCACTCCTCTTAGTGATGCGGCCATGCAGCAGAACCTTGTTGCCTTGCTTGAGCCATACAGCGCATTGTGGCAGACGGCGAATCAGGGCGGCCCCGTAGGTGTGTTCGCTAAGAACTACATGAAGGTTCTTGCTGAGCGGTTCGACCTTCCTAAGGACCTTCACCCAGAAGAGCTTGATGCTGAGTTGCAGAAGGTCAACGAGGAAGAAGGCAAGTCCAAAAAATCTAAGCCTGAGGCTGCACCGCAAGGACCTGCACCCGAAGAGCCTGCACCGGAAGAAGCTCCTCCTGAGCAGCCAATGCCTGAGGGCCAAGCACCGGCAGGACAGCCGTCCCCACAACAGGTCATCGCTGAGCTTTCTCAGATGCCACCAGATCAGGCAATCGCGGCGCTTAGTGAGATGTTTGCTGACTCCCCAGAAGTCATGCAACTGGTACAACAAATTCAGTCGTTGCCGCCAGAGGAGCAACCGGCTGCGATTCAACAACTCTTGGAGGCGGTGAGTGCCAACATATAGCTACAAATGTGAAGACTGCGGTGAAGTAAAAGACCATATGTTTCGGTTCTCCAGCCGTCCAGAGTCAGTAGATTGCGCGTCTTGTGGTGGAGATTCTAAGAGGATCTTCGCAGTATCTGACGCTCAAACAAACGACCCGTACAACAAAAAGCCAGAAAGAAATAGGCGAATGAACGGCCTTGTCATGCATCTTTATATGTGTGCAGACTGCGACCACAAGTTCGATGAGTTGGTAGATTTTTCTCAGGGTGAAAACTACGACGACCCTCAGGAATGCCCGAAGTGCAAGTCCATGAACTCTAAGTGGTTGCCTATGGCTCGCATTGATAGGTGGAGTGAAAGGTTTCCCTATTATGATCGCGGGCTAGGTGTTATGTTGCAGAGCAAGCGACATCGTGATCAAATATGCAAAGAACGCGGACTGACTCCAGTTGATGGAGATTGGAACGCAGATGAACTCTTTAAAGAGTGGGACATTGAAAAAGATAAACAAATAAAAGAATACGATGATTACTGTGACCGATTAGAAAATCACCCAGCCTTCCGACAATTTAGGATGGCAAGAGATAAACAACAACTTTAAGGAACTGCCATGTACGGAATGAAGAAAGAATACGGACAGCCCCAAGGTGACATGCCAGCAGAACAGCCGATGCCGGAAGGTGGCGAGGCTCCTGCTCCAGAGGCAGACCCACAAATGGAGATGGAGCAGCAGTTCCAGCAAATGGCTGACTCTGCGCCACAACCAGAGAAGCCATTTACGGTAAAGGTCATTGACCGGCTTGTTAAGACCGCGAACAAGTTCCTGTCGTCTCTGTCTGATCAAGATGCTCCAGAACTCGCCTTCGAGCCTGGAGATGATGTAAAGGGTGGCAAGTTTGATCAAGCGCTGCCTGCGGACATCTTCATTACCCTGGTCGCGCTCAACCAACTTCTGGAAATGGTTGGCGGCGGTGAGTTTGCTGATAAGTATGGATTCGATCCATTCACAGCCGTAAGTGACACCGATCTTCGCAAGATTACTGCTCAAATCGAGCGTATGAGCAAGGACAAGAAGTTGATGACCGCTATTGAAGAAATGTCACAAGGTGAGGAAATGGCCGGTGACGAGGGTCCAGATGACGCCCAAGATCCAATGGCACCTGCTCCTACTGAAATGACAGCAGAAGATGAAGAACTTGCTTCGGCAATGGCATAGACTTAAAAGAGTTGATTATATAGATTGTATGGTGGTAGTTTTTACACCTAAAGGAGTTTTGAGTGAGCGATGAAATTGTAAATGATGTAGATGTTCAAGAAAGTGCCGGTTCTACCGGGCTTCTGGATGATTCTCAGGATGTGGCTGTACAAAACGATGTACAAGTGGATGCCGCACCTGAAGCCGATTTTTCAAGGGATGAGCAGCCTTCGGCAGCCACTGCTCAAATTGACGCGAAGTCATTCGACCCGCTCTTTCATGACATTGATGATGATGAACTCAAGACTGATGCGTTTTACGACGGCATCACTGAGCATGACATTAAGGAGCTTCCAACTGTAGCTCGGCGTATGCTTCACAACTTCCGTGTTGCATACAAGCTGAAGCAGAACGATTTGAACAAGTCGCATGAGGACCGCGTCAGCCAGTACAAGCAGCGGGAACAACAGATTCAGCATCTTGAGCGCGACTTCGCTCGTCGTCAGGCTGAGTGGGCATCACTCATCGAAGACCCAGCCATTCAAAACGCGCTGAAGGTTGGTGACGAGGAACTGCCTGACATTATGTCTGAAGAGGGCATGAATGCTCATATCAACCGTCGTGTTGCAGAGGCAGTAGGCAGTGTCTTTAAGCCAATGCACGAGGCTTCACAGCAACGACGCCAAGAGTCAGCGTTTTACGATTTCCTTGATGCCCATCCTGAGATGAAGGATCCGGCATTCAAAAAGGAAGTCGCATCATTGGTCACCGATCGTAAGAACACTGACGCGCCTCTGAGCACACAAGATGCCTATGAGGTCGTCAAGGCTCGTAAGATCATGGCTGAGCAACGCTCACGGACTGAGAAGGAGCGACGAGCACGGGCTGAGGCCGCACGTCGTGTACAGCGCAGTTCAATGAGTGGATCGCCAGACGCGATGCAAATTCCCCCTGATGTCAAGAAGCAAGGTGCGGCTTCGATTGCTGCTTGGCTCAAGTCAAACCCCGAAGCTGCGAAAGCACTGTCTAACTACCGCTAAATAGGAGCCTAAAATGGCTACAACTTCCCTGACCATTGGAAACGAACTGCTTTCCACCACCATGCACATCCTGATGAAGGACTTTCGTGACAACGTTCACGAGTCCGTCGCGTTTCTGGATGCACAAGAGCGTATCCACGGTGCTGGCAAGCCAGTTCAAGCCGGTGGCTCACGTATCGTTGTGCCTCTGGGCTTCGGTGAGCACTCTTCCACAACCCGCCTTCAGACTGGCTTCGAGCGTATCGACCTGAGCGTCGAGGACGTGTTCCAGCCTGCACAATACGACTTCGGTCACGTTGTGCGTCCAGTCGCTATCTCCTCCGAGGAAGAGATGGTCAACCAAGGCGATGCTGCGATCCTCTCGATCCTTGAGAGCCGCGTGATGATGACTGCAAACGCTCTCAAGCGCGAGTACGTCAAGCAAATCGTCAAGGGCGGTCAAGCTGGCTGGGATGACTGGGGAACCCTCAACGGGTTCGATGTTACCACTGGTGACCACGCTGGGTTCCTTGAGCAAGATGCTGTTGGATCTCAGAGCAATGTTTGCGGTGGTGTCAGCAAGGCAACCTTCAGCACCAAGACTGGTTGGCAAAACCAACGCTTCGATGGCGCTGGCTCCTTCAACTCGAACGGCCTCGCAGGTCTTTACGACCTTCTCGTTGAGATCGATGCAGTGTCGCCATCTGGCAAGCCAAACGTGATCCTCGCTTCCCGCGCTGGATTCAAGAACCTGAAGCGCGCTCTTCAGGCTCACGAGCGTTACGTCGATCAGTCTCAGATTGATGGTGGTCGCATGGTCGAGACCTTCCAAGGCATTCCGATCAACGTTGAGTTCAACATGCCTAGCGATGGTTCAGCTACCACTGCTGACCCGATCAGCTTCTACATGCTGAACATGAACGACATCTACACCCTTTGGGACCCACAAGGGTACTTCGACCTCTCGGACTTCGAGACTGTGTCGGGTGAGTACGATGTTCGCGCTGCTAAGCTTCGGTGCCGTGGTCAACTGA
>Ga0070746_10000913_pt1 | contig 17696 bp, 11 predicted proteins | sample VirMetDEL_Mar_21_FD_77016 | JGI IMG/M metagenome (GOLD analysis project Ga0070746, IMG submission 77016) | Aqueous microbial communities from the Delaware River and Bay under freshwater to marine salinity gradient to study organic matter... | ecosystem: Environmental > Aquatic > Marine >...
GCTCCTCATCTTTATAGCGGGTGTCAAGTGTGTAAATGGTTTCTGGCTTCATTATTGATCCTCTCTTAAAGCGTCTCTAAGTACACGTTCGTTGTAGCGAATGCGTGTTTGTAGGTTGGGTGCTTCGATGGGGGTGGTGACACCCAACGTGTAAAGCAGGTTCTCAATAGCACCTCTCTCTGAGGTGCCACCAAGTCTGATGTCTCTTTGTTCTTCAGGCATACCTGCAACACCCTGTCGTAAGGCTTCAAGTGCTGGGGCATAATCTCTTGCGGTTCTTTGGATACCGGCAGTAAGTAGAACCTGTTGCATTAGATACCAGTTTCTTGCAGAGGTATCATCACCACGCTTTAGTCTCCACTGACGACCTTGGTAGTAACCGCCTGATGGCTTTTCATCTTCTCTCTCTACAGCTTCAACATTAACCATGGAAGAGAATGTAGACCAAGCATCAGGGTTTTGCTGAAGATACCACATAAGTCTTGGGTCAAGGTAAGTACCTAGTCTTCTGGCATCTCTACTTGGATCTACACCAAAGGACATAGCAACAATAAACTGAATAGAAGGTCTTGCCTGTGAGGCAATACCGAGTGTGCCGTCCTTGATAAAGTCGGACATACCTTCGCTTACCTGCTTCCTACCTGACTGAACATCGGACATCTCAGCAATAACTGGGAAAGCAGTTAAGTAATCCATAAGGTCTGCGGTTGCTTGTAGCTGTGGAATGCCGGGTCCATAGATAGAATATCTTTGTTTAGATTCTTTATTATCAATCAAAGCCATGAACGGACGGGACTTAGCATAATCTACTGTATCGTGTGTGTAATCCCTATCCATCTCACGGAAGTAGTTGTTGGCAAGATAAGAGTTCTTCATACGTTCTGGGTTTGTTAAGAAGCTTTTCATAACCTGACGGTAAGAGTTTCTACGGAAAGTCCAGAACCACATAACCTTGTTAATGTATGTCTTCTCAAATGCTGACAGGTTACCGTAATCAAAGAGTGATTCACGAGCAAGTAGTAGGGCATTGGCTTCTGTCTCTCCATTACGGAGAGCCTTAGCAAAGACAGCCAAACGGAACTGAGCGTCTGTAAGGTTAGCCATTTCAGAAAACATATTCATCTGGCGATTACCAAAGTATGCTGGGAATAGATCTTCTTTGAGTGTCTGCTTTAGACCACCACGATATGCTGCCTTGAGATTACCACCAGCAAGCTGTGGCTTTACACCTTGTAGTTTCTTTGCCTCAATACCTGAATAAGATACAAACTCTTCAACCATCTTTTGTGTAAGCTCTGCCGATGCCTGTGAGCGGGTAATACCATTTTCACCAGCGATTCTAGCTAACTCGTAGTTTGTGTAAGACTTACCTGTATTGGGGTGAGTAAAGAGAACACGCTCTGCGGCAAAGCGGTAAGAAGGAGAGAAGTCTCCACCAGCAATGAATGTCTTGGCACCAAAGTTACCTTGCCCTGTAAGTGCTCTCATAATAGCATGAGAGTCACCGTCAAAGATTGTAGCCTTTAGTGCGGCACCACCATAGTCGAGACCAAGTGATCCATAAACAATAGCTGGTGCAGTTCCATAGTTTGTTGTGAGGTAACGGAAGTTGGGTAGAAGGTTGCCACCAAGGACACCACCCTTTGCGATGCGTGAGAAGCGACCATCGTTGAAGGCAGCACCGGGAGTACCAACCAAGTCGTTGACCACATTAACAAGTCGTGTGCCTCTCTTGCTGGCTTGTCCTCTAAGCTCCGTAGTAGCGTCTATGCCGCGTTGGATCTTTTCAGTGAGGCTACCGCCCTCTTCCAAACTTTTAAGCAGTTCAGGGGAAGCCTTGCGGAACTGAGAGCCTATTGCCATCTCCATCATAGTCTCAGTAAACTGGTCAATGTTAGACTTACCAATAACTGAAGAGCGAATGTTAGAAGTTTCACCAAATGTAAGTGGAGCACGAAGGGTACTCTCAAGAACACCTGTACGAATAATATCTCTGTTTGACTTAGCAGCCTGACGAAGTGCAGTCTTTAGTGTGTTGTAGAATAGTGGTGTGCTTTCTGCTCGTAGTGATGGATAGATAGAAGATACATAAGATGAGGCACCAGAGTTTCTGGCAATGTATGTGTAGGCATCTCCATCAAACAGGTTATCAGCAAAGCCTTCAAAGAATCTTTGTGCAGACGGATCGCCACCAAGTTCCTTGATTTGTTTTTTAACTTTTCTAATCTCGTCACCAAGGCGCTTGCCTTTCTGTGTAGAACCAGACATAAGAGTTAGTTGATCTTCGATAGCGGCAACATAAATCTTAGGCATTGATTTACTGATAACATCTTCAATAAGGTCTTTAACACCGGGAGTGTATTGTAGGGCAGATGATTGGATCTGCTTGTTAAAGATGTAACCCTTGAATGCTTCATCTAATAGAGCCGCTCTGGAAAGGATTTCTCTATTTGTTGGGAATAGTTCTGGGTAGGTTCTTGACCAATCATCAAAGACATCCTCAACAATACCAGCCATTCTTCTGGTGGAGTATTGAGTTGATAGAAGTTCTACATGGTCATCAACAAAGAACATAGGTGCGGATTCTTTTGCGTTGTCCCAGATCTCAAGCATACCTCTTTCATCTTGACGGAACGCGCCAGTCCTGTAGGGCTTGGTGATAAGAGGGTCAATAGTAAAATAATCTTGTTCAAGGTTAGAGCGAGTTACTGCTTTCTGGTACAGAGTATCCAGTTCATCTGCTGAACGAATAAAGGATTGAATAGGTCTACCCTGAACATAAGCATGTGAATCACGAAGAACAGTAAGGGCTTCCATATGTCTACCCTCTGATTGTAGGGCAACAAAGGTATCTCGTAGTTTTTGTAAGTCATCACCTTGTAGCATTACTTGGACTAACTGCCTCATTTCAGCAGGGTTAACCAACATACCATCAAGGAACTGGGTTCTACCAGATGCGTTAAGCGCATCAACGATTGACTCGTATCCACCATAGACCTGAGAAATGTAGTCATCAAACATCTGACCATAAGAAAGTTTGATAAAGTCATTCGGTCCCATTGTGGTAACAGTGTCACGAACATAGTTGTCACTAACAACCTTCGCCCATGCTTCTGGTGGAGAAGAGGGCTTCTTTTCTTTTTTCAGTAGAGCACGGGCTTGTCTGTATCTACGCTTGAAGTCTTCTTCAATAGCACCAAACTTCTGTCCAATCTCCGAGATAAACTCTTCAGACATTGGGTTACCAGCAGATGGTTCACCACCTGTAACAGTCTTACGAATGGTTGCTTTGCCCGCACCCTTCGCTACATTCTCAATAGAACCACCAGCAAGTTCCTTTGGTGTAAGAACATTAGACCTGTAGAATTCAAGGTCAAGACCAGCAAGAGGCTTATCGCTAAGTGCCTGCAAGTCATCTGCTACCATTCGTAGTGATTTGTAGCCGGGTTGTTTTTTTGCTACCATATCTAATCCACTCTCAAGTAGAGCGTTAAACTCAGGGATAGATATGTTTACAACTTCGATGTCGTCCAGTGGGCTTATACTAAACTGAGCATTGCGTAACTCACCTCGTTGCAGTGCTCCTAATACTTCTAATTCTTCACTACTGGCTCTTTGTAGGCGACTAGTTAATTGTTCAATAATATCAAAGGCTTCGTTTTCTGGCATAAAACGAAGTGGTGTCTTGTCAATGTACTCTCTTAGGGGAACAAGGTCTTCTGCTGTAAGAACAATGGTGTTGGAGTCTGTGACCTGAAATGCTGCCCTGTCTCGTAAGTCACCAAAGACTTTTGCAAACTCGTCAACAGCGGGGGCGACCTGTGAATCAGGAAGAAAAGCATTTCTTGTTAGACGAGTAAAGTTAGGAAGAACTCTTGAACTAACCTGACGAAGCCCTACATTACCAGAGTCAATAAGCAACTGCTTTAGCACAGCCCTTTGGGCATCATCCCCAAGAGAGGTTAGTGCTTTGTATCCTTGGTTGCGTGGTGCCTTGGCTGCGATAAAAGCGTCGATGTCTTTGTATGCTGTGCCAAGTATATTATTTACCTCGTCAACTTTAAGGACAAGTTTTCCAGCAACAGCCTTACGAATATCTAACGGAAGATCCCGAACAAACTGAATAGCTTTCTGGGGATCTGTTTGTTCTACTGCCCGAGCATAGGAAGCCAAGTCGTCAATAGCTTTTTCAGAGGCATAAGCCTCGTTGGTAGCAAGTGCTCTCTTTGCTGCTACGGGTAGACCTTCTGATAAAGAAGCACGACTTAGCACATCACCGGGCGCTGACCTGTATGACAAGAAAGAACCGGGTTCATCAACGGCATCAATAAAGAGTTGCTTACCAATCCTCTCAAAGTCTTCGGCTACTTGGTCACCTAGTTCAGTTACTAACTTTGCTCTGCGTTCGTCTGGAGTTAAAGAAACCCAATCATCAAGTAATCCTTTACTTTCTAGTCGAGCAGATGTTTGTAGGAATACAGCGGCATCAGCTTGTTTGCTGGCATCACCAGCATAACGAGCAAGTGTGTCAGCATATACATCGCCCTCAACAAACTCTGGGAATATGTATCGACCTTTTAGGGTTACCTTTCTACCACCGGGGATAAGTGCCCCAACATCAGAGACACCACGACGAAGACCAGCTTTTAGACCAGTAGCAACGGCAGCAGTTCTTGGTAGGTTAAGGGCACGACCAACCTGTCGTGCTTGTGCTGCTGTCTTAACTGCGGTAGTTGCAGCACCAGAACCGGGAATAGGTTTAAGGGCAAAGTCAACAACAAGCCCAGCACCACCACCAATGTAGCGGGTAACATCCGTAACCTCTTCTTGTACCTTTGGACTGAGACCTGCTGCTTCTGCGGCAAAGTCTGCGATGTCAGCACCCGCTCCCATAACTGCGGTGCCTTCAGCAACACGCTGTGCGATTGTAGATAGGATTGGATCTTGGTCTGATTGTGCAGCCTTACGAACTGACTCACTTGGACCGGGGAATAGAATAGGTGCTCTTTCTAATACTTCTTCACCAACACGCTCACCTACACCAGCAGCGGCAGAGATGGGGGCAGCAAGTGTACGAAGAGTATAAAGTGCTGGTGACTCAATAAGTTCACCACCGGGACCGGCTTCAGTAGTTGCTCGCTGAAGGGCTTGTGCTCCAAACTCTTTAATATCTCCTGCTCTATCTGGGAGAACATCACCCCTTTTAAATCCACCTGTTTCAATAATCTGTCTACGACGATTACGATATTGTGGGTCATCTGTAGCAGTGCCCTTTAGTGTCTCAATCTTTTGATTAAATAATTCTACTGCTTCTTGATTGCCCTGACGATCTGCCATTACTCGTGATAGCTGATAATCTTCTAATAGAGATTGTGCTGCAAGTTGTGAAGCCTGCATCTCTCTGCGTCTTTGTCCTTGGGTTTGTTCTGGGGTCTGAATAGTCTGTGGGGTAAGAGACTTCATAAGCTCACTACCACCAAGGTCATCCTTTACATAATCAACGACAGGCTGAAAGATACCAAAAGGTGTAGGCTTACCACCAGTAGTAAATGATTGATCAAGGATAGCATCGGCTTGCTTAACAGCAGCCTCTTCACGTTCAGGCTGTAATGTACCAAGCGGGTCACGAGAACGACTATCAATAAACTGACTACGCTCTTGACCTAAATCAACAGGCTCAACTCTACCGGGCTCTGCTGTGAACTCGGGAGTTTCTAAACCTGCTGTCTCTGCTCCACCAGCAATCGGGGCTGGTGGAGGTTGAGCGGATACTGTTGGCTCGTCAGGGAATAACTTATCAAAGGCTGATTGTGGTAGGTTTTGATATCTACTTGGGTCTGCCCCTACTGATTTAAGTTTCTCTAACTGAGCGGGTGATGGGGTAGCCAAGGTTATTCTCCGATAGGTGCTGTGTCAACCGGCTCCTCTGGTACAACATCTGGAGCCTCAACAGTTGAGCCAATGTCAAGTCCAGCTTGAGAGTACAGGGGTTTGAGTGGGCTCTCTTCTCGCTTACCCATGTACTCGCTCTCAATCTCTGTAATATCTAAACCAAAGATAACTTGTGCTGCTTTCTTTTGATCGGCAGATGAAGGGAACTCTCTGGCAAGATAGCTCAGAAGTTGCTCATTACTTTGGTCACCCTTGGCTTTGTTAGCTTTGTAAAGGTCAGCCACTTCAATACCAATAGGTGTTCCAAGCAAGGTTGTGAACGCTCTACCATTATCTTCTTTTACTAATCTTAGGGCTTCGATGTAAGCCTGTCCCTTAACTTCAGTATCTTTCTGCTTGAGAGATTGTGGTGTTCTTTTTACTGCTCTGCGATCAAGTGGCTTATCAAGTGGTAGGTCACCAAATGCATCTTCACGAGCACCAGCTTCTACTGCTTCAATATCTTGACGCTCTTCTCTTGCTGCTACATCTTCATCGAGTTCGGCACCAAGTGCTCTATCAAGGTTAAGGTTAGCATCGGAGGTAATCTGTAGAACTTCATCAGCGGTGGACGCAGCTTCGTCCGCAGCCTTCTCGAAAACTGCAATGGTCTCAGCATCAAGGTTCTTTGCTCTTGCTCTCTGAAGGTTGTTAAGACTATCTACTTGGGCATCAATAGCTTGGTCGAGTAACTTCTCACCTTCTGCGATAATAGCAATCTGCTCACCGGCTGCTTTTTCTTTTGCTGTCTCAAGGAGAGCACGGCGTCTCTTTAGTTCTTGGAACTTTCTAACACCAGCCTCAATACGAGCATCTTCTACTCGTTCTGATGGAGACATAGGTTCGGTAAGGTCTGCTTCTGGAACAGGGATCTGGTTTGAACCAAAGCTTTGATCCATTACAGCATCAGCACGACCTAACTGAATGTAACGAGGATTGTTGGGGTCAGACAAATCAACAGTAAGACCTTCGGCTTGTAAAGCCTGTAGGATACCGGGCTCGTTTTTAATTCTATCTAAGTTTTCTGGTGGGATAGGTTGTCCAATAAAGTTACGTGCTCTGTCAGATACACCTGCAAAGTAATCTGTTCTATCAACAACTCTTGTGGGTCCTCCACCAAAGGGAGAACCTACGCCACCGATAACATCACCAGCTTGTCGTGGTCCTTCTTTACCTGAGAACAATCGTGGTCGTTCATCAGTAACTTCACCACCAAGCGGAGTCTCAGCAGGCATACGACCTGCTCTTGGATCTGCATCCATGCCGGGCATCAACCTATCAAGTAGACCACCGGGAGTTCTGTAGAAAAGATCTGCTCTCTCTAATAGACCGGGACGACGGGTAGGCTGTGTTTGTTGGAACTCACGGAAGCCAGCAAGAAGGGCATCCCTATCTTCTGGTGTCTGTAGTGAGGCAAGTTCAAGTAATCTATTTTGCTCAAAGGCAGGACGAGTGCCGGGGAAGTAAGCATCCAAGAAAGCTTGTCTTGCTTGACCAACAGGATCTTGAGCGCGGGTAGTAATAGCCTGATTATATGCGTCTCTGAAACCACCAAGTTCTGTCCTCTTTGCAGCAAGCTCAGACTCTAGCCTTGTCTGTTCTTCTTTCATAGAAGCGGGAGGTGCGGTTCCAAGTAGAGAAGTAGACATGCCACCAATCTTGGCAATCTCACCTTCACTTAAATCACCTACTTCTTTCTCTGCGTCAGGTATACCGGCGGCAGTTTGGTCATCAATCTTTTGTTTGTGACGTTCGACAGACTGTTTGTATTGTGGCGGAACTGCTGCGAGTACAGAGTCACGAGCCATTTGATCAAGTTCGGGCTGTGTTAGTGCAGAGAAGTCAGGGTCAGCAGCAAGCTCCTGCTTCTTTGCTGCAACATAAGAAGAGAAGAGAGTGTAGTTAGAACCATCAACAGACATTTCATCTTTGGCAAGTTCTCTTGAGCCCTGAATAGTACCATCAAGTTGCTCAAAGCCAGTGACGATATTACCACCGGATGCTGTGTAAGCATCCTGACCAGCACGCTTTAGGTTGTCATCAGGTGCCAACCTACCTTCAGCACGGGAAGCAGACAGCTTACGAGCGTTATACTGACGAGCACGGGCAGCAGCTTGTTCCTGTGTAAACTCAGTTCGTGCGTCGGCACGGTCAGCAGTATAAGCAAGGCGGGCAGCAGAGTTAAGATAACCGGCATTCTTCTCTTGTCTCCGTGTTGTAAAGTCAATCTGTTCTTCTCTATTCTCACGAACCTGTCTTTCAATAGCAGAGATATCCCTACTGACATCATCAATAAGTTCTTTGTAAAGAGCAATCTGTGGGGACTTGGCTGGATCTTGTGAGTAATATTCCAGTAACCAATCATACTGTTTAGCAAGTCCACCGAAGTTAGACTTGTATTTGGCTGCTCGGGTTGTGGGTTTCCCGTATACATCTGCGACTGATGGCATTATAGTTTATTCCTTTTTACTTTAATGAGCTACTGAGAGGACCAGCCATTTGAGGATTAAGGGCGATGTACTCGGCAAACTGAGCTTGTTCTTTGGGGTCTGTGATTCCATACTGTGAACCAATAGCTTTTGCTACGGCAGGATTCTTAGCACCTCCAATCTTTCTCTTTTGAGTATAGAACTCACCAGCCTGTTCAAGACCTACTTCGGCTAACTGGGCACGACGTTCCTGCCTTCGCATTTGTCGCTGACCTTCCTGAGCCATACGGTTTTCCAACTCCTGCCTCTGTTGCTGTTCCTTCTCATAATCTGCTTGCTGAATAGCATCAACGGCTGATGTTCTGGCTGCAAGAGATCCAGTATCAGCAAGGGCGGCTTGCTGTAAAGCCATACCACCACCGGCATCAGACGAAGCCATTAGCTGTCGTCTTCGTTGTTCGCCTTCTGATTGTGTCTGTAGGATTTGACTATCAAACTGAGAGCGCATTAGTCTGCGCTCTTCGTCAGTTAGACCAAGGGTATCCATCTCTCTCATACGTTTGAGCTTATCAATCTCTTTGATATTATATTTGTCGTAATCAGACTTCTTACCTCTGATTGCATTGCCTACTGCTTTGCCTGCAACTGGTGCGGCGGCTCCGATTAGTAGTGCTCCGGTTAGACCTAATCCCATAGTGATAATCTCCTGTGTTTCATTAATTAAGTGGCTGTCAAGTTTAGAAGATTTCAGCAGGATAAACCTGTCTGAATCCGTTTCTGTTTGCTGTGTTACTAGCTTCGCCAGCATTGTAGAATGTTTCTACCTGAAAGGTGTGCTGACCAACATAAGTGAACTGGTTTCTTGGATCTGTAATAACTTGGAACTTATGCCAACCACGCTCAAGTGGAGAACTAGTCATGTACTGCAAGTAAATAAATCTACGTTGTGCTGGTACAAGGGTCTCGGGGTCAGCGATGTTAGAAGCAACAAAGTAGCCGGGTGTCCAAGTTCCACCATTCTCATTAAAGTTTAGAGCTTCTGTTTGGTCTTGTACTACACCATCAGATGCTAACAGGTATCTATTACGAACACCGTTGGCGTTAGTCTTGTTAGAATTAAAAGGAAACCAAACTCCCTTACAGGGATCAATAGTACCGCCGTATGCAAAGGCTGAGAATGTAACAAGTACATGACCTGCTTGTTCCAAGAACACTTCCTTACCAAACAAACTTACATAACGGGTAGACTTTGTTGGGTCATTTGGTTTGATACTACAATCTGAGTAGTTGCGCTGGTAGACCTCAGTGGTTTTACTTGCTCTATAATCTGAATACATATCTCCATAAACTGGGAAGTTGTAATCATCTGTTACTGCAAAGAACTCTCCTTCCATAACATCTGTGGTATCAAGTGTGGTCAAGGCAATATCACCACCTTGGATTTGATTATTAATATAATCTCTTGCCGCATCGAAGTTTTCTTCAAGCGGTTGTGCGTCGATCTTTGAGTTGATAACAAAGTTATTTGGAGGTGTAAAAGCCATGGTGTTTCCTTAATAGTTGGGCTGAATCAAGAAGCCTTGCCTGTTTTCAAAACGAACTGTGCAGTTAGTGCCATTATCAACACGACCCTTTAAGACAATGTTAGTAATAGCGGTAGTTGAAGAAGGCATCCAAATGTAGGACACAGGGTTTCTTGTATAAAATGTAGTTGTTTCTGAACGAGAGCCTGTAAAGCCACGTCCATCTGTGATGGTTCCATAGCCAAAGATGGGAGAGATGGGAACATCTGATCCACCACCAGATGGTGTATAGAAGATCTGTAAGTAATAGTTTGTAGCCCCTTTGTCATCGGGAGTAGCGGCACCGCCAGTGTAAGCAGTAACGGTAGCAAAGGGATTAAACTCTATGCGTAGCATATCTGTGGCAGTAAGAGTCTTTATATAGGCAACATCTAAAACATCAGAGAAGCTGGTAGTAGTAATGTTTACCGCACCCGCTACATAGCCACGAGTTAGAGTATCTCCAACGGCTTCGGGGTCATCAAGGTGGTCACGGGTAATACACTCAGAACGTGTATTAACCCCCTCAATCTTGCCTGTGGTGCCGTCAGTATTATTCTTAAGGTTAGTGAACGGGGACATAATCCCTGTTGCTGTAGGGACTGTTCTGTCCTCTTGATAGTCGAAGTTTGTTTTAGCCATATTATTTTACCTGTATTGATTCCTTACCCAAAGCTGTGCTGAGTAAAAGTGTACCTTTGCATCATCTGGGAAGGTTACGATGTTGCTTCCAGTATCGAAGGTTGCTGATGCACGAATGTCGATGTCGAGGGCTTCTGATGCACCAACAGGAATAGCAAAAGGAATCTGGTAGGTTTGTCTTTTACCTGCTGGTTGTGCCCCTGTAGTTCCTACAAGAATATCATTTACAAAAACATAAAGTTGAACGCGACCTTCTGTACCAAAGTTACCAGTAACAGCAGGGGAGCCTGCGGTTCTTTTAGAGAAGCCGTAGTATTCAGTGTCTACTGTTGCACACCCTTTGAGCATACCTTCTTTTGTAGGGATTCGTAGGAACACCCCTCGGTCATAGGCGAGGCTTAGTGGAAAGATTGAGGCAGTCCAGTTAGGAGCGGAGGAGCTAAAGGTTTCAATCGGAGGTCCAAGAATAGTAGTAGATAGGCTTGCGTCACGCAGCCAAGTAAAGTTCTCTACTTTCTTTTCTGTGATGTAGTAAGAGTCTTTAATCCCTACCCAACCAATACCAGCGGTAGTAGTCTCGTCAGGACGAGTAGGAATGTTTGCAACCTTTGTTGGTGCAACAAACTTATTCTTAGCAAAACCCTCAAAAGGCAACTGCTCTGCTGCAAGCTGTCCATTAAACTCAGAAAAGATCTGTTGTGACTCTTCGTTGAATCCGTCATTGTTAGCTATGTTCTTTTCTAGCTTCTCTAAGTGTGTGTAAATCTTAGCCATTAGGGTGTCTTCCTTTGTCCTGCTCGGATATTGATTGTTCTACGCTCACCACCAACCAACTCAATCTGGTAGGAAACAACTTGGAACATGTTTGAAGAACGAAGCTTAAATGTAAACCAAGAGATAAGACCTGTGTTTACATCCCAGCGAACCCGAGTAGTTCTGCGTTGTCCCCAAGGTGTACCTGCTGTTGGTCCCACGGTTAAGACTACCTTGTCAAACGTGTCTATGTTAGCGCCATTATAGATAGCATCCATCTTTGTAGTGCCAAACTGTTCAGCAACAGTTGTAGGCTGAGAGCCTGCTGGTGTGTAATCATCTCTATAATCTTCAGCATATAGAAGATCAATACCATTTGTTCCTGCGGATAGGACTTCTACCTCAACAGATAGAACTCTCTTCTTGATGGAATCATCACCAAAGTCTTCCCATGCAGCAGTCCACTCAGAGGTTAAGGCAGAGTTTTCTGTGGCTGCTTGAATAAAGAACTGATTGTTTGTAAAGCGATAGTTTTGTGCTGGTACTCCTTTACGCTTACCTGCCCATACACATAAGGTTCCGGGGAATACTCTTGTGTCATTTACGACAGGTGTGTTGGTAAAGATCTGATTTCTAAATGCTGCAATAAACCTACCATCTGGAAGTGTAGAGATTGAGTTAACCTGAAAGTTGCTGGTTGTACTCTCAACATCATTACGGAAAGACCACACATTACCTTGTGTGTGATATACAACAGAGCGACTGTTCTCGGTATTACCATCAACAGGATAGAAGCACCACCACTCTTTTTCTTTGTGAGAATATGAGGCAGTTGCTCTTGCCAAAGAAGATTTAGAAATGCGTTTCATTTCTCTCATAATAGAATCAGAAACTCTGGTAAGTCTAACTTGTGAACCACCGACAGTACCACCCTCAAAGACATATACGCCATCGTAAGAGAGGAAGAAAACTCCAAGCCCCTCTACATTAGTAATAGCATTTGAAGCCGTTGTACCTACATCTCCGCTCAAGCGAGTGCATACATAAGTGCCGTTACCAGCAGGGCGAACAACATCAATGGCTCTCTCACGGAAAACAAGTAGGTTATCGTAGTAAGGAAAGATCTGTGTAATAGCACCACCGGCTCTGTTGCCTACATCAAAGTAATTAAATGTTCCAAACTGCTCTGGTAATCCTTGGTCAGAATAAATAAGGCGAGTGTCAGTTCCCTGCCCACCAGCCAACCACATGCGGTTATCCCAGTTAGAAGAGAAGCGGTAAGAGGTAGAGATAACTGAAGAAGCAAAGCGACTGGGAGCACCAATGGTAAGAAGGTCATCAGGCATTACATCTAGATGATTGATTGTGCAGTTATCGTCTATTTGTCTAACCAAGTAGAACTGCTGGTCTTTGGCATCGTTGCGTAAATCACCAAGTGATTTTGTTCTGTAGATTCTACGAGCAACAGTACCGGGCGGTCCTACAGGAACCTTATCAAGAAACACTCCAAACATTGCATCTGGGCGACCATTGCTATCAGGGTTGTTTTGCCAACTAGCAGGGGTCACCGTCGAAAGCGGTGACTCTGAACCTGTGTCTGTAATAAAACTAATTTTGTATTGGTATTGGTTAGCTTCTTCGGCACCTCTAATACCTAGCCCACCACCAGATGTGGGATTAGTAAAGCCCATAGAAATCTTGCCACCTTTTGGTGGCTTGTATGTACTGGTAGGAGGATCTGCGGTGAGGTCACAAGTACCAATATAGTAATCAGGGTTAGGCTCAATCAACTGAATGGGAGGCGTGGGTTCTGTAAATCCAAAAGGAAAACAACGCTCTCTACCCCACCATTTTAGGGGAAGATCTTTACCATTAACGATAGTAAGGAATCTACCAAAGGGAGTGTATTGTTCATCAGGGTCATCAGACTTGGCTGAAGTTCTAGCTGTAAAGTTTAGGGTGCGAAAGAATGGGAAGGTTGCAGAGCCAAGACCATAAGTATTGCCGTGCTCATAACGAATAAAACCATCAGCGGTTTTATATACTTTGTAAATCTCTGAACCTCTATGTCTATTCCAAACATAGACTCTTGATTTGTCTACTCCAATAGCACTTGTGTTAGCGAGAGAATGATTTGCATTAGGAATAGCCTCGTGCTCCCATCCTCTATCATTTACCCAGCCGTAACCAACGTCATCACGACGCATGTTGATAATAGATGATGCTGTTTCCGTAGGTGCTTCGTATCGCTGGTCAACACCACCAGCGACACGTTCACCAGTTGAACTGGTTTTCATAGAGATTTATTCCTTAATGATTGCTGGTCAAAGATGTATCTACGACGCGAGATACCAAACTGACCTTTCTGTAGGGCTATGTCTGTTCTATCAATATACCTTTTCTCTAACTGCTTCATCTTCATCTCAATCTTTTCTCTGTAAACCCTAGCAAGCTGAAGGTTACCATTCTTATTATAAAGATCTTCTAGTGTTCCATAAACTACCAAGCTATGAAACTCATAAGGCAAGCGTGGTGTATCTGTAGCAAGAGCCAAAGGTGCAGGCTTGTAGTAGTAGCGAAGCTCTAATCTACGGAAGAAGTCTCTGATACGAAGAGGTGCTACACCTGATGGAGCAGCCCTAAAGTATTCAAAATCAAAAGCATCAATACGTGGGTAAGGTCTAATACGGAAATGTTGTCCATCATATTCCTGATAGATTCTTGTTCCTTGTCTGAAGGAATCAATAGAGAAGATGAGAACTTCTGAGAGTGTATCAGCAACTACGATTGGGTCATCTTGGTTAGTAGTGTTTAGAACAACAGGTGATGTAACTGGTAGACCAGTAATGATTTGCCTCCAAAGAGGAAGACCTAACCTTTCACCTGTTACATGGTTGAAGTTTGCATTGTACCAGATAACCTTCTTGAGACCCTCAAAGGGTCTCTTCGTGCCGGGACCAGCACTATAGCCTGTATTAGCAGACTTAACAGGCTTGTCATCAAATGTAAGGAAGTTAATCTGTAAACGCTTGTTGGTTGGATTAGATGTTGGAGTATCAAACTGAGTAATAACAGATTCTGAAAGGGGACCAAGCTGTCCTGATGGGTCCATAAAACACCAACAGATTTCATAGTATTCATCATCAGGTAGGTTGGTTGAACCGGGATTAAATTCAAAGCCGGGATAAGTAATAGTTAATTTCTCAGCAGGTGGGACAACCGTTGGTGCAACTGGAATGTAGGCTTCAGCATAGGAGCTTGCATAGTCTTCTCTTAAACCCAGTTCTTCATCATGTCTGGGGAGGATACCGTATAGCTTTCCGTATGGAGGAAGAATTCTACCAGCACCAGCATTACCAACAGGAATGTCCCTATGTGCTAAGGAAAGGATTTCTACCATATCTTCTGGTAGGGTATAGAATCTTGCTTTAGCTCTCCAGTTAGGGGAAGCTGTGACAGCGAAGACACCATTTGTATTTCTAATAGGTTCAGTAACTGTAAGTGTGGTAGTACTTAAAACCTGTAGGATTGTATATTCTCTACCTTCAAGTTCAATTGGATTACCTTCATAAACTTCTTTATGTTCTAGTAAAGTAAACACATCAGCAGAGAAGGTTACTAATCTTTGACCATCATTCCAAGCCGCTGTGATTGGAGCAGAGACACTATCAGGTCCAAGCTCTCTTACTGAATCAATATCAGGATAAGCATCTAGAAAGATATTCTTCTGAGCAAACGACCAACGTTTGCTTCTCCAGAGATTTAAGTATGAGTTGTTGATTAGAGAATCTATTTGATTACTGTAAGCTTGTAAGTCAGGAGAGTAATCTGTAATGTTCTTAATCTGTTCTCTTATTTGCTTTAGGTTCATTATGTATTTATTCCTTATCCATCAGTAATAGTGCCCCTGTCAAGTTGGCTAACAACCGACTACACTTATATAACGAGTTGAGCGACCAAGAAAGTCCAGTTTATTTTTATTTATTTCTTAAACAAAATCCCCCACCCTACAAAAGCAAGGTGAGGGACCATATTATTTTATATGTTATTTATCAGAACTGCTTGAGGAAGATGACAGAAACGGTAGCAGTTGCTCCCGAGCCAACATCGTCTACAGCAATAGCATGGGGCATTGCATCAGTACCAGCGGTGTACTTGTAAAGAGTACCTGCGGTGTCACCAAGACAGAGGAAGTCACCACTAGCAACGGCAGTGTTACCTGCGTTGTTAGCACCTTCAACCTTAGCTTCGGCAAGACCAGAGATTACAACCTCTACAAGAGCAGGGGTGCCGGTAGCAGTAGAGACACCGCCAGTGCGAGCCACACCAATAGCGTGAGAGTCTGCGGGTGCCTGACGAACATCAAGGGCAACCGTAGCTCCACCGCCGTTAGCGACAGCAAACTGGACAACATCACCAACAGCAACGGTAGAACTAGCAAGAACCGTAAAGGTTTCCATCTGACGACGGTGCATAGCTTCTGGACCAACTGGGACATTTGCACCACCGGGTAGTGCTGAGTAACCTTCGCGTTCGAGGTACTGGATTAGATTTTGAGTAGCCATAGTATTATTTCTCCTTTATTTTAAATACCAGAAAGGACACCACAACCACGGAGATGGTCAGCGATAAGCTGTCCCTTCCAGTATAGCTGTGCCGCACGAGCGGTAGTGCCTGAAATGTGCTCAAATGGACCAACGGAGTAATCACCATCAGGATGCATAACCATCTTGATTCCTTCGAAGTTCAGCATTACTGCTGAGAAACGAGTTGCAGCACCTGCATTGAGGGGCATCTCGTTGTCCTGCTCAACAGCCGCACCAGCAAAAGCAAGCTGGAGACGACCACCATCAAGAGTCTTCTCGTTGATGAAACGCTCGTTGGAGAAGAGTGCAGCCTTGTAAGCAGCAAAAGTAGCTGGGTTTACAATGATAGCACGAACATCACCAAAGGGAGAGAACTGCTGGCAGTCCTGATACACCTGAGTCATATCATCAACAACTGTACCTGCGGTGCCCTGTAGGAAGGAGTTATACCAACCGGGGACATCGAGGGCAGACTTCTGAAGACCACCAATAGTGTTGGTCTGAGTACCGGGTGCGGCTGCACCAGCCTCAAGGAATCCAGTAGTGGAAGCCTCACCATTGAGGGAGTTGAGAGTTGTTAGAGTAGTAGAAGATCCTGCAAGAACCTGACGGTTAATCTCACGACGAAGCATGGACATAACGTTCTTCATACGAGCTTCGACAATCTTAACGATTGCTTTCTCGGACTGGTTCTCTAGTTCTTCTTTCTTGGTAATCACGATTGGAGCCACAAAGTCTGACCACTCGTAGATGGCAGGACGAAGCACATCGCTTACAGCGAGGCTGACCGGCTCATAACCAGTGGGGAGAGAAGTGATCGTAGAGTGATCAATAACGGAGAGAGGACGTTGGATTTTAATACCACCGTCTTCGTATTCGATTCCACCGTTCTGCTTGCAGAGGTCGAGGAATGCGGTCTTGCGGTAAAGCTGGTCTACCTCACTATCACGGATAGAGTAAAGGGTAGAGGACAGCAGATCATTTGAAATAGCCATTTGATTTGTTTCCTTTTTTGTTAGTTAGTTAAATGGGACTTAGTCTTTTAGTAACAAGTGTTCTTGCGAAGTTATTATTGAAAGGTTTGTCCGCATTCATGTCAGGTAATCTTACGATTCTTACAACAAAAGAAGGACGAGTTCTCAATAATAAAGTCGGTGTCAAGTAAAGTTTATTTTCTTCCTTGACTACGGTGATACTGGTAAGCATCCCAAGCAGACTTAAACTTAGGTGCTTTGATGTTCTTCGGAGAAACATTAGTTCCGTTGGAGGTCTTGTATAGACCTTCACGGGAGTTGGCTCTGTTACTCAACTTGTTCTCTCTTGCTTCACGGGCTTCAGCTTCAGCGGCTCTACCCTTAACCAACCAGTAAGCATCTTCTAGTTTTAGATCTTCTCTTTCATTTAGCAGCTTAGCAATACCAAGCCTATGTTCTTTTAGATCTGGGTGAGCAGTCTTAAACTTCTGTAGTTCAATCTCTCTCTGCTGTACCTGTACTTCTGCTTGTAGTGGGGCAATCATCTGTTGCATCATCTTTGCTGCTTGACGCTCAATCTCTTTCTGTCTACCAGCACTATCCCAAATGTCATACTCTTCTGTGCTGTTAGCCTTAGAATCTACATTCTCTCTGAATGCTCCAGTAGTTAGTAGTTCTTTCTGTCGAATCAAATCAGCACGCTGTGCATCAAGGTCCGCTCTCATAGCCGCAATCTCTTGTGTCTTCTTTGTGTAAGAAGACCGTAGGTTCTGGATAACCTTACGTCCGTTCTCAGGAATATGTTTAAGAACTTCCTGA
>Ga0070746_10000916_pt1 | contig 17659 bp, 24 predicted proteins | sample VirMetDEL_Mar_21_FD_77016 | JGI IMG/M metagenome (GOLD analysis project Ga0070746, IMG submission 77016) | Aqueous microbial communities from the Delaware River and Bay under freshwater to marine salinity gradient to study organic matter... | ecosystem: Environmental > Aquatic > Marine >...
CTGCTTTCCGTTGCGTGAGTTGTAGGGGATCAAGTGAGCCAACCCAAGCTCCGGGTTGACAGGTAGATCGAGCGTTGCCGCCACCATGCACGACCCGACAATTGAGTTTGGATCGCACCCTTTGAGCTTCCCGTTTGCCAAGCTCAGAATTGAGCTGATAAACTGTGGAGCTCGCTTGCCCAATACTTCGGCAAATCGTCTTTTAACCGAGTCTCGCTCGGTAATACTTCTTACTGTCAACGCTTCTGTCATTTTCCGTATAGGTGTTTTTTGAGTTGTTGGTTTTCTTGCATCAACGCTCGGCCAAGGTCATTAAGGAGACTATTCTCCTTCTTCAAGTCATCGACCAGTCCCCGAAGCCTGCGTTTATCCTCCAGGAGCTGTGCAACCAGATCGTCTTGATCCGCCTTGACGGCGTCCTCCTCATCCATGATCGCCTGGGCTCGCTCCTTCCTGTTTTCCTCGGCGATCGAGGGAGGGGAGAACCGATCAAGCCTCGCCATTGCTCTCCTTTTCAAAATCTAACTGCGTTTGGTAGTCGGCTGGGGTCATCGGTTGAGTGTCGACCCTTTCCATCGTCTCTGGGTCGTGGAAGTATTTTACTTTCCCTTTCGGGTTGAGGATTACCAAACATTCGGTCGGTTCAATGTCTTCCCCGTCCCGCGCTCGCTTCACCATCGCGTCACGCTCCCGCTCGATTTCATCGATGCGCGATTTCCATTCGGCCTTAGCGGCCTTCTCGCCGTCCTTGGCCTCGCCCAACTGGCTATCCGCCTCGACGATCTCCTCCAGGATTCGTAGTTTCTCTTCGTCGCTATGCGGACGGGCGACGTCGATGGTTTGCACGAGCTTTGGCTGCTCGCATAAGTATAGGTCTTGGATGGTTTTCTTTTTCATTTCTTCAGTGGTTTGTGAGGTTTGAGATTGCTTGGCCGATAAGGACCCGCGCCTCGTGTACGTCGGCTGTTGTGACTGTGCTGCCCTCGGGGTCTGCAAGATATTCCAAGGTGAGCTCTTGCAAAACTGCCAGTTGCAAGCGAATCGCCTTGGCGTGAGTCTTGCCCGTTTGGGTCTTGGTTCCGGTCAGGTTCATTGTTTTGTTGTTTTTCGAAAGCACCCCTAACGACCTGAGACCGCCCCAGGATTTACCGCACCGCGCACCAACGCGGATTGGCTGTACTGATTTTGCGGAAGGGGAAAGTTGCCGCCATCAACCAGGGGAGTCTGTAGACCACTGTTCCCGGAGGGTATAACCCGAGCCCCGTTACGAGCCGGGGAAGAAGGAAGAAGCGAAGGGTTGATGGCGGTGAAATTCATTGCGTAACGATGTGGCAGGCGTAGGCCGCTAGCAAAAGTATCAGGACTGCCGCCGTTAAAAGATTTTGGAGTGTTTCGTTTCTCATAGCTCAAGTGCTTGTGGTTTGATTGTTTTCTCCCGAATGACTGCCTCGGGGTCGAATCGAAGTGTCTTGTTGATCCGCACAAACGGGATTACCCGTTGCGCTACCCACTTCTCGACCGTCTTTGGCTTCACGCCGAGAATCTCGGCTAGGGCCTCTTTGGTTATTAGGGGGGTCATGAGGTTTTATCCCTCTGCTCAGCCTCCAGGCCCTTGGCGATCAAAAACCGCCCATAGGCGGAGTAGGTCATCAAATGCTTTCGAGCCCCCTTTTCGATCTTGGCCGCGATGCCGGCCGGAAGTGTTAGCCCAATTCGGCGAGTGTTCTTTGCTTCGATCTTCCCGGTGTTCACACCCAAACAGATAGCCGGTGTGCACACCTGGGGCAAACACTTTTTTTCACTTTTTTTCACATCTCGTGAAAGATCGTGAAAAAATCAGCGTATGCTGTTATGAAGGAGAAAAACCAATGCCGAACAAAAGACACCCAGAGAAAAAGCAATTCAACGTCTTCCTACCCGAAGACTTGGTCGAAGCCGTTGACGACTACGCTACCGAAAATAATTTGTCTCGCGCTCAAGCTGCCGCCGTAATAATTGGCAAGGTTGTTGGCGCTGACAAAGCGGAAATTGCTCGAATAATGCAGCTAAACGAGCGGGAAGAACAATCCGAACAGTAACAAGCTTACAATTCTTTTTCACGCATGACAGATTACCCGATAGGGTTAGACAAAATCGGTCCATGTGAATAACTTTTGAAAATCATGAAAAGCCTTTGCAATCACTGCTCTGCGAAGATCGAACTTGAGGAAGGCGTAGCCGGGCAAGCGGTCACCTGTCCGGTTTGCGAACAGGAAACAATCCTTTACGACCTCAAAGAGCAGAACAAGAAGCTTCAGGAAGCAAGAACCGCTAAGCGAAAGGAAAAGATTGAGAGAGCGAAGCTGCTAGCAGGTGACACAATGGATATTGCCTCAGAAATTGGCACTAGTGCCGCATCATTCGGAGTGTTTGCTTTCCGTTCAACAATGGAATTCATCGGCCTATTTGTTGCGGTGAGTTTGTTAGTTGCTCTCCTTGGGTTTGCGTATTTTGAGGCTGGAACAACAGGCATACTCCTATGGCTAATACTGGTTGTGAATGTCAGCTATCTCCGAGAAATCAAAGCCGCCATCGTCAATCAAAACCGATAGCCAACCAACGCTCGGTGTCCTCCTTTGACACAAGCTCACGGTAAACACGAAGCAGGACGCTTGCAGAATGCCCGAGCTGCTCGACAGCCTTGTCAATCCCGTAGAGATTGTAAAAGTGACTGGCCGCTGTCTTGCGTAATGCATCGTGTGGCCAGTGTTTGATTCCCGCCTCCTTGCGGATCCGCTCCAATCGACGACGGAAATTGACCTTTGGTAAATCCTCCCCGGCCTCGATGCATCGCTTTGCGGGGTCGGTCAACTCCACGATTCGCCGATTCCTCACCTTCGACTTTTCCGCCGAGAGGAAGACCAGCCCACGCTCAAGGTTGATCTCGGCGCGATCGATCCTCAGCACCTCGTCAGGCCGGATCCCGCAAAACAGAGCCAACCCCAAGTAGGTCAAGGCCCCCTTGTCGTTGCGTTGGGCGGCCGTGACGAGCTGTTGGCAATTCTCAACGGTCAATATCTCAGGATCCTTTTGCGGCACCCTGACGCGCTCGACCCGGGTACAAGGATTGCGGTCGATGTAGTCGCGACGCACGCAAAACGAGAAAAACGACGACAGCCGATTGAGCGCGGTCTGTTGGGTGGATGGCTTGAGCTTTAACCCCGCCAAGTAATTCTCGACAACTCGCGGCGTGAGCTCGGCAAGGTCTACGTCGGTCCGATCCAGGCAAAACTGTCTCAACGCAATCTGGAGCTGCTCAAGATACTGGGGCGAGATTCCCGACCTCTCCTTGACGGTCAAAAACTCCTCGACCACGGCCCCAATCGTCAGACCGGATCGCGCCTGCTTGGTGGCCTGCCAATGAGCCCATAGATCTTCCAAAGACGCCCCGGCCCTTTTGGCTCTCTCCAGTATCTCTACAATTTCCACGCGGCGTTCTGGGGCGATCTGAGCCCATTTTCGCCCTGCTGCCTTGCGCTCTTGCTCAAACGTCTTGAACGCGGTCTGAGCCTCGCCCTTGGTCTTGTAGTAACGCCGCCGCCGCTTGCCCTCCACAACGCCAAAATCGACAAGCCAGCGCTCGTTTTTGCCGTTGATCGTTACCAGCCGTGGAGTCACGGGCGAAAAATTGCCGTCTCATTGCCGGGTTGTCGATGTTTTAGCGTCGGGCCAAAGGGGTGTTGCGTAGGGTTTGGGCAAATCTGGGAGCGCCCCAAACCCGCGCTAATGCTGACTTTCGCCAGTGTTTCCGGGGTTTTTGGCAAGATGCCGTCGCGTATTCACACGGTAGGGGTCACTGGTTCGAACCCAGTAGCGTCCACCATTCGTAAACCGTTGATTACCAACGACAAAAAGAAAGCGACGGGAATCGCTTCCCGCCGCCGTCAAAACTTATCGCCGAGTGATCGCCTATTTCCGGAACGCCCGAATGACGAAATGCTCCCGCCCAACCTCGGGCTTGGCCTCAAGCTCGGGGCAGTCAAAACTCCCCAGAATCTTGTCTCGGAACGCTCGCCAACTGGCGTCTATATATCCCTCGATCGCGAGTTGCGAGCCGTGAACCTCCATCAGCAGAACGTCAATCCGCTTGATGTGCTCCTCGGCCATGCCCTCGACTATGTAAAACTCCGATCCCTCACAATCGATTTTGACGAGGTTGCGCCCGGTGTCGCTGAGTGAGTCTTGCAGCACGTCGTTAATGTTAACAACGTCGCACTCGCAATAGCCCTGAGTCTCGGGATCGGGCCGCACCTTGTCCAAGCGTTGGTTGAGATCCCAGCATTGAGGGGCGTCTGTTGCGGCCTCTGCTGAGATCTGCAAAAACGAGTTAGGCAATTCCCGCCCAGTGACCGCTTCCAAATAGGCGTCGATCTGCGAGACGTGTTTCCGGGTGTTTTGACAGTAGAGACCATAAGACAGAGGGTGCGGCTCATAAGCGACGATGTGCGGCGTCGACCAATACTTGAGCGCGAGCGCGGAAAAGGCCCCGATGTTGGCCCCAATGTCGATCACGACGTCAGGCACGAAGTTTTTGTTGTCGAGTTTCTCAATTCCGTAGACGTCCCGCATGATCACTTCCTGCAAAACCTCACGGTCTCCAGGGCATTTGCGGGCATATAGCGCCATCTCTCCAATCGGGCTCTCAATTACTGTACGCTTAAACATAGTTGACTTACTTTCTTTTCTGTTTCGGTTTTAGTGTCGGTTACTTGTAAGACATCGCGCACTTGCTCAAGCCCGCAGTCGTAGAAAAACCGCATGAAATCGATCTTGTTGCGGACGAATAAACTCGGCAAATCGGGAATGGTGATCGCCATGTGTAGCACTCCGGAGTCTATCGCTATCACGGCCTCTGCCTCGTGCAGTAGCCACCAAAGGCTTGTTGCGTCCATCGGCCATCCGATCGTTTGCACGACTCGACCGTTGGCCGCAAACGGGTAAACCCGATCATTACCGTAATTTACCAGGACCGGAATCAGGCCCAAGGAGTAGACCGCATCGCAAATCCATTCTGCCATCTCGACTGGGCAATCCTTTCGAAGAGGGGAGCTGGCACCGTGAGCGTGAATGACCGCATACCGACCAGGGATTGCCTTGAGTCGCTCCAGTGTTGCCACAGCCCCCACACTGTTTGCCCCGCTCAAATCGAGCTCTAGCGGCCTAATTCGATACGTGTAGTCAAAAACCTTGAAATCATGCTCTAGCGCGATCCTCGGCTTGATCGGACGACCACATTCGACGGGCAAACACGAGTCTTCCGCGTTCATTTCGATGGGCTGATACTGCTTTCCGGGAGCGTCGGCAAACTCAACAGAGACATTGTCAAACCCTTGAAACAGTTCGGAATACCTACGGCCCTCGGGAATGGCGAGAGTGAACGGCGCCTTGATGGCGGGGAGTATTGATCGCAACATTAGAGCGTCCCCGATGCCGTGGTTAAACCAACGTCGATTGCTGACGGGACGCTCCTTAATCTTTGTGCGCCGCCGTCGAGTATCTACCATTTGCCAAGGACGCAATGCCATGTTTCAAGCCTCGTTTTAAATTGCATTTGACACCGACATTGACGGCAAAAACCCCGCGCAAACTCGGGGCAGGATCGGCAAATTGACATGCGCCTTTCCCGTTCCTCGCTGCTCGTCTTTGTGGGATCCTGTATCGCTCGGATAGCTGACGACAATGACTCCCTTGCCACCTCGCCAAACGTCATCCGCCGCCGCTGTTTCTTGCTCGTCGTCATACTACGGGGATCCGAATGTATGCCTCGCCGATCGTCTCAATGCCGATATTGGTGTTGCTAAAGCTCTCGGCGTCTCCCGGTGAGCTACTGACCCCGCCACCCGTTGACGAAACGGCAATTGCTCCGGTCGGTGGCGTGTCTGGTTGAATCGTCCCGCTATCGCCAATAGCGCACTCCTCATCAGGATTGGCCACCTCAACCAAGCTGGTGAAATCCTCAACCACAGTGTCAGCCGGAATCGGATCTCGATCGAGAACACATTGCGTCTTTGTCGGCGGTTGCCAAACGATCGGTGTTGACAGCGCCCCGCCCGTGTCGACGTAGGACCGAAGCGAAACCGGAACGGCCTCTAAAACCTTGGGATGCGGTCGAGCTCGCCATTGTATGACATTGCGGTAGCAAAACAGCTTATCGTCGATCCCATCGTTGAGAATCGTCATGTAGGCCGTAGCCGACTCGCCATAGGGAAGGCCCGTTTCGACCCATCCCGTGTCTGATTGCTCGGTTGTTGGCGCCTGATAGACCGCGTTTCGGATGATTGCGAAGCCCTCGATGTACTCGATGTCCGCGTCAAAATAGTCGTAGTAAGTTTGAAACCGGGTCTCTAGCAGTATCGGCACCCCGAACCGGCTTGCCTTCATTAAATTCAAGACCGCTGCAATCTCGTTGTATTGGTCTGAGATCATGACCGTTGACGGCAAAGGCCCGTGTCCCCCCCGGTCCTGCCCCGAGTACCTCATGCAAAAATGATCGTCCGATGACCCGATCAGATCAAGAACCCTAGTCATCGTCAGATCTCGCGAATCCTGGTTGGTGCAATATGAGCTCGAGCCAGACGACCCGCCCCCGGTCTCGAAGTATTCGAGCGTCTCCAAGACTTTGGCCTCATCCAAAAAGCCCCCGATCGACGCCCGAATAATAAACTCAATATACTGCCAGTAAAGCGCGACGGGTTTGGTGTCCTCTTCGGGCTCAACCGAAGTGTCGATATCGTCGTATACCCACGGGCAAAGCCGCTGGAAAAAGAATCGAGACAGCACCGCCCCTTTGACATCGCTTGACGTGTAATCCGGGTTTTGAGCGTTTGGCGAGATATCGCCAATCCGGGTAACATCATCAACCCCATCCTGAGTCCACCGCAACAGCCCAACAACGGTGTTTTCGTCGCTCCTGCCTCCCGTGTCGGTTGACAAATAGGTTGCACGGCTCGCGCTCGTGTCGGCGATGCTGGCGGGCGCGGAGTCGTTGCGCTCTAACCGTCCGTCCAACTCGATGTCGACCAAGTTGTCGTCGCCTGAGTTGATCGCAATTGACTTGATGAGGTAAGGGGCCTTGTAGACCTTGCAACTTTTAAAGTGCGCCGAGATCCCCGAACACCAAGTCTCATCAAGATCGCCCGCCTCTACACTCCCGGTTGGATTGATGATCGAATTGTAGCAATCGTCGACCGATGCCGCGCCCGTCGTTAGATCGGCGGTTGAGATCAACGGATTGACGTAGGTCCCAACGCCGTAATACGGCACCTCGTCGCCGTCGTAACGATGACCGGGCGGTGTCTCTGCACGAGTGACGATTGCCTGTCCGCCCGTCGTCCCGCTCGCATACTTGCCAAACTGCTTGCCATCGGTTGAGCCTGTGACCGAAGCCATCGAGTGCGAAAAGGTGTGGCATCGATCGTGGAACGCCCCCAGAACACCGCCGTAGGCATCCGGCTTGTAGGTCGCCCCGGTGGTGTCCTTGTAGACTGTCTGGCCCCCGATCGAAAACACCCACTCGTTTGACCTGCCCTCCTTAGGGATGTCGTCGATGTCTATCAAAAATTGCTCCTCGTAGACAGCCAAATCGGTCGCCCCTGAGAAGTCCAGATCTTGAACCTCAGTCCCCCGGAATGTCTCATCCTCCTTGTAGTCGTTGCCGTCATAGGCGATCTCACCAGACGGACTCCCACCCGATGCCTTGACCCGATACAACACGTCTTTTTGTATCTGTGTTTGCTCCTCAGCGCGGGGACAGAAGTCTTGGAAGATATCGGCGTCAGCAGACCCCGCCCCCCTCCGATCAAACGTCAGGACCGAATTGCCGGAGCCGTTGACCGAGTAACCCTTGAGCCGGTCATAGTTGGCGATGCGGAAGAATTTGACGAAGAAATCGCGGATCGCTTGATACTGAGGATTTAGCGCGATATTGGTTTCTTGCGGCGTCTCCGTCACGTTGCCGTTGACCGCGCAACCATTTGCGAAGTAGGCGTCGGAAATGTCCTTCGCATCGCTCACGATCTTTCCCCGATAGATTGACGCGGAGAAGTTGCGAGCCGTCGCCATACGCAGAAACAAATAGAGGTCGATCATTTCCGGGGTGTGATCGAGCAACTCCGCAACCTCCACAAACGCATCTTCCGAGCCGCTTAGGCCGTCCAAAAGGGTAAACTTGAGAGTCCCAGTCTTCGCTGTCGGCCACCAAATCATAACTTCAGGTTCCGCTGCTGTTATCGTCACGGTTTCAATCGTCACGTCGTCTAGGTCAACCTGGATTCTGTGATTGCCCGTCAAGTTTTCGCCGACAACTACAATTCCCGCGAACACGAAGTTAGCGGCGTTTGTCGCGTCTTGCTGAGCCCCCCAAGTTCCGAGCGTGTCGTCAGCCGCGCCAAGGTTCCATTCAAAAATGGGATACCGCGCCTCAAGAATTCCACCCGACCCAGTATTGGTTCCGTAGGCGGGGGCCAAGAAGTATTGACTCGCGAGCATCAATTCATAATCAACCGTGAGTTGCTCGGGATCCCAGTCGCTAGCGTCCTCTCGTTCGTCATCTGTTCCGCGCCACTCGTTAAGGAACTGCTGCCGCATCTGGTTCCACTGCTGCCCTTTCTCGCGAATGAAATCATCTGTAGAAGTGTCGATCTTTCCGCCTGCGGTCTTGTGACGAAGATCGAGCGTCCCGAGAACCAACGAATTGAAGGAATCGGTTACACGGGGAACCTTCATCGCTGGAGCTTTGCTTAAGTCCGTTAAATCAGTAGGATCGATCGCCCCCCGTTGAACCTTGCCGAGATCCCATGTTTCGAGCGGGGTCGTCGGAACAGGTGCGCCTACATACTCACGATAAGGGCAATCGTCCTTGCGGTCTTTCTCGTCAGGAAGCGCGGTTTGACCGTAGAAGTAGGCAGCAAGCGGGCAATCTTCACTCAGCCCCTCGGGAAGCCCGAACCCGGCCGTCGGCCATGAGTAGTTAGTCTCCTTTAGGAGACCGTAATACTGAAACCATTCATCTTCGGCGGGCTCAAGAGGCGGGCTCCCGCCGTCATCATTGCGAAGATTGCGAACCAAAGAATAAGCGCCCCAAAGAGAGCGCCAGTGAACATCACCAAGGCCAGAAAGAATTCGCTCGTTGATAGTGCGGGCGATCTTGTTGGCTTGCCCACTGTAGATGATCTGGTCCTTGGCAACATCTACAAGGCGGGTAAAGAATCCTGTAAAATCGGAAGGCACACGTTAGGAGATTGACCAGTCTTGCAGCGCTTTGACCTGAATAAGCTGGTCGCACTCGATCACAACTTCGTCACTTGAGTTTTTGAAAAACGTGTCTGGGTACCACGAAACAGGATCGCCGCCCGAAGCAATCGAAATCGTCTCATTGCCAACTGCAAGACTTCGCTCCGATTCCGCCTCTCCTCCTACTCCTAGAATTGTGATGTTGGCAGTCGAGACGGTCGGGTTGTGCAAAAACACCTGCTTGAGCCGAGAGAAGGGAATCGCGAAGCCATTACCCGAACCCGTCGCAGAAAGCGTCGTCATGTTGTCGGTGATGGGCTCAGGGTTAGCGTCGTGGGCGCGAAGAGTAATTGCTTGAGTTGGCATTATCTAAAAAAGTATTTTCCTCAGTGCGTGAAATTTGTCGTCTGGGATCCAGCCTAGCACCCAGCCGACAACAAGCGCGGTAGCTGTTAGAGTGGCCCCAAGAGGCTTCCAGTTTCGAATCGCCCACAAGAACAAAGCCGCCTGTATTCCCGGGCGCTCCTTTGGCGTGATGTATGACACAAAGTATTGGCAATTCCCGGCATCGTCCCGCACCGCGTGTACAGTCAGTTTCGCCCAGAACCACTCTCCCGCATTTTTGCGGTGGTAACGCTTATCCAAAGTGTATCCGTCAGGGCCGTGCCGTTGTAAACAGGCGTTAACGGCCGCCTGGTCGCCGTCGATGTCGGAGTCAACGGTGAAATCTCGCCAGGTGCGATCCTTGGGCCATTCCGCCAAAGCATAGCCAAACGTTTCAGCAAGCGCCTCATTGATATATAGCCATTCGTTGTTGAGCCCGACCACGGCGACACCGAAAGGAGCAGCGTCGAAAGCCTCTGAAAAGACCTTCGGTGGAATTGAAGAAGTAGACCGCACAATTCATTGTTCGGATTAGCTCAAGGCTACCACAAAGCGGACGTGGTTAGTATTGGTGTTACTCCGGTACGTTCCGCCTTTCGTATACCGGAAAATCCCTATCAAGGAATGGCGTTTGTTCTCAGCGTAGTCAACTCTGATCGAAGCGCGTTGATTGCCTCGGTTAAAGCAATCGTGTTTGTGTCCTCGGTAGCCGGACGACCGAAACCCTGAACTTGCGCCAACGTTTGCAACCCGACCTGAAACCCTTTGAGTAGCTGGCTTTCTGGCGATGCTTCCGCGCTATCCAAACCAATTTCAAGCGACCAATCACCCGGCCCTTGGCTAGTGCCTTCCTCTCGCCGCTCTTTCATTTTGAGCTGCTCAAGCGCCAGCTTGTATCCGGTTGCTGACAAGATTGCGTCGTGCTGCTCCGAACGCTCCTCTCGAATGATTACACCTGTAGCCGCGTCCCGCTCGATCACAGATTGATAAGAGGCTTCTCGCCCACGCTCAGCGCACCCCATCAACATTAGCAAAGGCAACAACGTTAGTGCTGTCACCCCGACAACCTTAATCCAGAGAGAGATTGATTGCTTTTTCATTTTGTTGTTTGAGTCTCGGGATCGAGAGTGATCAAACAAAAGCGGTAACTGCTGTGCTAAGGTCGGCGATTTGAGAATCGCACTCCGACACTTGGGCCGTGGCCCCGGCGGCTATATTTTCCCAGTTGGTCTTACGCTCAGTCAGTTTGGCAGTGAGCGCCGCCTTTTTCGCTGCCGAATCGGCCACCACCACGCCCGCAAAATCCGTAAAAGCAGCCGTTGACGGGTCGGGAATCGAAGCGCTGTAATCAGCAGACTCGCCGGACTGAATCAGTGTCACACCGTCGTCTTTGTAAACATCATACACGACACGTTTGGTTGCTGCATTGATGTTCTGGATTTTGACTTTCATGGGTTAGGCTGTCGGGTTTGTGGGGTTTGTGATTTCGTAAATGACTCGGAACTTGGCGCTGCCAAGTGTGGTTGCTTGATTTTTTTGCACGTAGATCGAAGTGTCGGACGTGTCAGACTCGGAAGCCTCGGTGCTCGCGTTGTAATTACGCCCAGTGCTGGCAACATCAAGGGCGTTGACATACTTAGTGGCTGTCCCAGTGATCCCGATGCTGAGCGTCGTGGATCCGTCAAAGGCAGTATCAACGATCGTCTCAATCCCAACGATTCGACATCCTTTAGGAAGTGACAAAAGCTCAGTCGTTGCAGCGCTCGAAGAAATGGCCCCATGAGCGGCTTCAACCTCCTCGACGAACTGGCCGCGGGTTGGCCGAAACAGCGGCGTTACGCTCGTGCCTTCCAAATGTAAACCATTCAAAGATTCGTCGTTTAGGTTGCCGTTAGGAAGAAGATTGCGAGCTTGGTAGCTCGCCCGGATTCCTCCTTTGCGAACCCGTGAAAGCCTTACCGCAAATGTATCTGTCCCGTTGCCCGCGAAGGAAACGTCTGACCCTTTGAGCGCTCTAATCTGCATTGTAGTCCCCGCCGCAATACCGGAAGTGTCGAGTCGATGCCAACTGTCTTGAGTGACTCCTTCGAAGTTTTCCGAGATCCCAGACGCGTCATCCTTAAGCACCACACCGTCGATATCGGTGTTCCCGCTCGGGATGTAGACTTCGACCTCCCAATCGTAACGCTTGCCAGCCGTGACCGAAATAGAGCGAGCCAACTGATGCACCCCAGTGCTTGAATCGATCGTGAACTGGATGTTGTCAGCCTCGCCCCCTACCGTCGTTGTAGCGTCAGCAGCCCCACCGGAAGCGGAATAGCTATCTGTGGAATCACTGGTGAAATCGGCGTCGTGATCGTAAGCCAGAGCGGCCCATTGATCCTCGAATAGCACTCTCGAATCAATATTGCCCGTCCCCGGGTCGAACGTCCCGAGGAGAACTGAGGAAATATAACCCTTTGCGTGAGTCCCGCCGTTATTGTCTTCGCCGACTCGGAAAGACCCGGCCTTGTCCTCCATGGCAACATAGCTTGCAGAGTTTGACGGGTTGACCGTGCAGGCCACCCCGTTGACCCTCATTGACACCCCACCAGCAGCCAAGCTGCCACCCAACCCAGAGTAAAACACCTCGACAAATGCCCAAGTCTTTGATGTCAAAGCAAGGGTTGTCGCTGTTGCTGAAATCACTTGCGCGGCACTGTTGTCATACAGTCGCAGGTTGAGGAACCCGCTAGAATTAACATTTAAAAACCACTCCCGTTTTGCTGAATCGAAACGACCACAGATCGGGAACCCGTCGTCTACGTCGTCGATCCAAATCAGGGCAGCCACATAAAGCGGATAATCTTTGGCCCCGTCCCCAAAGTTGGCAAGATCTCCGGTATCAGCGTTGCTCAACACCGAAGCCGCACCGTCAAACCATGCTGCATTTGCTTGCTCGCGGAACAAGGACAAGGCGCGAGTGTCGGCTTTGTTTAAAACATCGAGGTTTTGACGGGACGTTGCAACGTTACCAACGTCGGACAGATTGTTGCCAGGAGTCAACCCCTCAGCAGACCCCGGAACCCCCATCTCGGCACGGAAACCAGCTTTCGCCGCGGAGGTAATCGCGTTCTGCGTTTTGCGGGCGAGCTTGCCCTCAAACTCGCTAGCCGCACCGGTAACGGGGTCGAACCCCATGAAAGTCTTTGTTGCCATAGCCTTTTATCATATGACAGCAAATGTCAAACCTATCCCCAACGAGCCACAACGGACGTTGTGCTGCCTGTAACGTTGGTCGTTGACTGGCTCGCCTTGGCTTTGTGCGTGGTACCCTTGGACGTCTTCGAGACTGTCGTACCGGCTCCTCGGCGTGGCTTCAGGCTTCTCACCTCATCGATGAGCCAATTGATCGTAGTGAGGATTTCGCGGGGTGAAAACTTGCTCAGCTTTTTGACGATCATTCGTATTTGGGTCTGAGCGTTTCGTTGAATTCATCCGCCGCAAAATTTATCCACTCCGTCACGATCTGATAACGCCCGTTGGTCATCTCGTCGATTGTGGGGGCGAGCTTGTACCAATACGATCCCGAGAACGTGGCCGCGATATCCCCAATCAAAGCTCGCTGCGTGATCGTTGCGCTCGATGATTGGATAAGCTGGATCATCTTGTTGTTTGACCACATTTCACGAGTGTTGGCGTGACTCGCGGTAATGTTTGTATTTCCAGGGACAACCCGCACATTGCGCAGCGCGTAGCGGTCGACCGGCTCAGACTCTTGGCCCTCCAGCTTGATTGCGGCAAGCTCGTTTGCCAGCGTTTGCTGTCCAGCCGTGCCTTTGAGCGTGATGTAATCGCTGAGGGCAAAGACCAAGTCCTTGTCAGAGTCAGCAGCCGAAATTCCCGTTGTAACCTTGCTCTTGTATTGATCGATCGCCAAAAGGATCCTTTGCACGTAGCCTTCTTCGCTCGCGATGCGGGACAAGCCCCGAAAAGCGGAATGCCTTTCGACCTCGATCTCCTCCTCAGCAGGAACAAGTGTCCAGGTGTTTGAAAACTCGGGAACAGAAGTTACTGTGCTGATCGCGTCTGCTTGGCTCTTGGCCGGGAAGGTGACCTCGAGCGTGCCGTCTTGAGCTTGGTCTCCGTTCTGGACCGCTCGCACTCGGGCGGCACCGTTGACGTAGGTTGCATTCTCCGCCGCTGCGTCGATGTCTGACCATTTGCCATGATACCGGATCACCGTTGTCCACCCCAACGTTTCATCCCACACCTTTTCACGGTAGGTCTGGCGAATCGTGACGTTTCCTTTGTATCTCGGAGGCATTAGTCGCGAAGCGGTTTAGTGTTTTCCGTGGTCTGGGCCGTGTTCCGTGCGATCTCCGCGAGCCTTTTATCAATCTCCTTGTTGCTCCGCACCGCATCGCGGCTTTCCTCCGCGGCTCGCAACAATTCCCCCGCGGACTCAACGGTCTTGATCGCATTAAAAATGCCAGCCGTGACGGTACGATCGATCTTCAGCTTTTGCGTTGTTATCTTGTCCCCCGCCTCTGCAAGTTTCAGGATTTCCGCATTGGAGGCGACCGCCCCCACCTCCTGAGCTTGCGCTCCGGCTTGAGCAAACCCAGCCTTGAACGCTGGAATCAAACTTCCAGAAGATCGGCCAAGTATTTTTTGCAAATCACCTAAAGCCGTTGGGTTGACCCCTTTTTCCGTCAACTCGGCGATCAAAAACAGTAGGCTTGCAGGATCCGCCTTGAGCTTCGCGATTTGATCCATCGTCAAACCAAAGCGCCCGAATGCTTCTTGGATGTCCTTAGACCCGCGCAAAGCGTCGAGCGAGGACACGCTCAACCGCTTTATGGCTTTTGCTGCATCGTCAACACTGGCCGCGCTTTGCTGAGCCGCAAAATCAATTCGCTGGAATGTTTCCGGGTCGATTCCAAGCGCTGTGGATTGGTCTCTGATTTGCCCAGCCCTAGCAGTCTTCCGGTCCAAGCCAAAAGCCAACGCACTAACGGCAAACGCCTTGAGCATTCGGGAACGGATCATATTTGAAACATCCGCGCTCCAGGTGTTAGCCCTTTGCTTAGCCTGAGCCAGTCCGGTTTGCCATTGCGAACCGTCGAGCTGAATTTTCCCTTTGAGCGTGAAACCAGGCATCAGTTGTTCAAAACCTCATCAAGCCAACGTTGCTTTTCGCCTCGGATTCCCCACCCTGCCCGGTCCTCGATCGCTGCCCCGTAATCCCAGAGACATTGCCCGTATGGAGCGTCTAAGATGTATTCGGGCGAGTAATTGCAATCGCGCATTAGCACGATGCGAAGCTGTGCAAGAAATGGAGCGCCTCGATCACCTGTCCCTTGATTACGGTCGGTCTGTTGCCACTCCGGAGAGCTGCTGTTTGCCTCGATATAGTCGGACCACGCCTGAAACGACCGCTTGCCGTAGTCGACTCCCAACCCGATGCGCTCGGCCTCTTTCTCAAGCTGGCGTTGTCCGTGAGGCGTCAACGCACTGCCAAACCAGTTAAACCCATCCCGAAAAGACCGCTGGCAAATGTTGACGGCCAGAATCAATTCAGTTGGGGTGCTGACGGGGTCGAGATCGAAACGGTTTAACAAGACAACGTGCCCGTAACTCAAGGGCAAAAGCGAACGCCCCAAAACCGTGAAAGATTCTGGGGCGAGACTGGCTAGAAAGTCATGCACTAGGCTGGCTCGGTGCTTAGGTCGGACGAATACTCGGTCATTCGGAGAGACATCTTGCGAACATCGCCACGGGTGACACTCTTCCCGACCTCGTCGACAATGAACTTGTGGGAATCGTCGTCAATCTCGGCGAAGTCTGGGGATGCGTAGTCAAACGTGATAACGTCGCCCGGCTCGATGTCGGTGTTCTGTGCCGCCAAACTCGTCGCCGTGTTGGTGTCCGAGATATAAAACTCAATGTCGAGCGTTGTTCGCTTGTTGTTGTAGATCAACCCATCGACATCCCCCGCCCCATCTTTGAACTCAAGCTTGTCCGCCGTGATTACCGGGGAAATGGTTTCGATCACGGCCAAGAGTGTCGCCGAATCATCAACACCGTTTGAGGTTTTGGTGATCGTAACAACGTCCTTCGCGCCGAATACAAACGGCTTGCCTTTTTGTCGTGCTGGCATACTTCGTCTTTAAATGTGACCGGCAATCAACGTCACCTCGTAACCGCTCGAAAACACCGGCTTTTCGTTCTCATCGGGCTTCAGATCTGGTTGTTGCTCACCGATAGCTTCCACGCCATTGACTCTCAGATCTGTCCCGTTCGTCTCTATAAGATCGGCCAGATTGTCAAACTCCAGCGCCTCGACGATCTGGTTAAAAATGCGGTCGTGATTGGCCTTGGCGTTTTTGTCTGTCTCGGGATCCGCCGTGCTTACAAGAGTCACCAGCACAGAGACTCGGAACGTAAACGCCTGCTTGTGGATCTCCTCGGCCCCCAGAAACGTGCAAACGATCGCCGGATATTCGACGTTGAAATTGCCCAGCCCGGTGTAAACTCCAGTCAACCCGACCGACTCTAGGTAGGCTTTGAATGCTGCCTCGATCCTCTCTCGTAAACTCATCTGTTAAAACCTTGTGCTCGTTTGCGTAGTTGTCTGGCCGCGAAGTTTCGCATATCGGCGGCATCCACCGAAAAGGCGTGTCTCAAAGCTGCCCCCGAGATCTTCCGGGCCGCTTGTGCGTGGTTAATGATTTCGGCCGTAGGGTTGATTCCGGGGCGAGCTGCTCGACCTTCGCCAGCCGGATTGGCAAAATCTCTAGTACCTGCAGGACGCAACCGGCGCTTTTCCTGGGCCGCTGATCGCAAATCTCGGATTGCTTTGAGCCATCCACTCTTGACGTATGCTTTGGATCGCTTGCGCTTGTCGATCAACTTGGCGATCTCGGATCGCATGACAGCCCCATAGAGTCCCGGCTTTGGCTTCTCTCGCCCACTCTTCCGGCTCCCGCTGGCGATCAACAACGCCGCTCGCGGTGGCCGATGCTTTGGTTTGCGCCCCTCGATCGGGATCTTTTTTCGGAGATCACGCTCGATCCGCTGGGCTCGGGCGGAAGGTGTTTTTCGCATCGCGATAAACGCGATATTGATGGCCCGCTTGTTGCAAATGTAGGAGAGATCGCGCTTGGAAACCTTGAGATACATTTTCAGAGCTTGATTAAACTCTGTTGTATCAATCTCGATCCCCGTCCTAGGCATTGGTGTTTCTCCTCAACTCAAACTCTACGACCACATCTGACGTGCGGATTGAGCCAATCAAAAACGGCTCCTCAGCAAATAGCTTTTGGCCGGTCAATGGGATCATACCCTCCTTCGCAAACTGCGATCGATGGGCGACAAGCTGAGCGTCGGCCCCTTCCAGGAATCCCCCTTCTTGCAATGTCTTGTCGCTGGTGACGTCAGACAGCACCCCAGACCACAAACGGTTTTGCCACTCAAACATGATGCCGCGAGAGTTCTCGCCGTCGATCTGGGCGTTGTGAGCGTCAAGTAAGGGTCGGTGCCCTTTGTCGTAGGTCGATACCACAACCGTTGAGTCGGTCGTGTCGCCGGAGATTGTCAGTCTGTCCTTGCGCGTGTGGCTTGTCCCAAGGGTCAAATCAAGCGTGATGAGTTCGGAATCAGCCCAAGCCGCGCTCACCCTATTTTGCAGCACGCACACCGTCCCCCCGAACCTCGGCCCATTCGCGAAAACTTCCAGGGATTCGCCGTCTGCCAGTGCATCGCCTTCGGCGAGCGTTCTCCAAGCGCCGGACGTGTTCTTGGCGCGATACCTGATTCCTGGGCGGATTGATGTGATGCGACACAAGCTCATAAGACGGAAAGAGGCCCGACCGGTAACCAACAAACCGACCGGACCTCAGGGGGTGTGCAGTATGACAGGACTAGCTGTTTTTCTTCGCCTTGGCCTTTGGCGTAGATTGTTTTGTATCCGAAATCACTTCAGCCGCCGCGAGCTCTGCTTGCTCTTTGGCTTTGAGCGCTC
>Ga0070746_10000920_pt1 | contig 17615 bp, 43 predicted proteins | sample VirMetDEL_Mar_21_FD_77016 | JGI IMG/M metagenome (GOLD analysis project Ga0070746, IMG submission 77016) | Aqueous microbial communities from the Delaware River and Bay under freshwater to marine salinity gradient to study organic matter... | ecosystem: Environmental > Aquatic > Marine >...
GATACTGGGTGTGCCAGCATTGGTTTAAAGTTTGTCATGTTCTTTTTTAAGTTTGTCATAAATTTCTTCTAATTCAATTAATAATTCATATTTTTCTTCTTCTAATAATTTTGATCTTTGTTCGTCCAGCTGTTGAAGTTGGCTGTATAGCAAATCTTTACGGGTTATATGCTTTATATTACCAAAGCCGTCTACTTGATGGTGGAAGAATTCTTGAGGAGACATTGGCCAAGATGGCTTAGGCGGCTCTTCCTCAAAAAGTTCTTCAAGCTTATTAGTAACTTTGTCAGCGATAAGCTGAGCAAGTTTTTCTAATTGTTCGTTAGTCATCTGTATCTTCGTTATCGTTAATCCATCTTTCAATTTCATACTCGGGTAAGTACTCTTCAATATCAACAATATATACTTTAGTTTGGGGTGGACACTTATCTAATTCTAAAATGCGTGACATAATGTCATCAAATGAAGGTTGATAATAGTAAACATCATTTTCCCAATCAAGTTGATTTTCGAATGAACAGTTTTTCATAACGTATACTTCATAGCCATCAGCTGTATTGTAAGTTGATACTTCAAGATCGTACATATTGTATTTGTATGTATCATCGATTTCAATGTTTAGTTTGTTTTGTAATTTTTCTAGTGCAGTCATATTTATTTATTTTTAGTTAATTCTTTTGCATAATAAGTTTCATAAGGTTCGGCGCTCGAGTGATCGCCTCTAGCTTCATCAATAAGTTTTGCTATTTTAAGCCATACACGTAGCTCATTTATATGATGCATACACTGACCGGCTATAAGACCATCAAATGCATCTTTGTGTCGTTTTCTAAATAGCTCACGTGCCATTAATCGGTGGTTTGCAATTTTACCAATTAGCTTTGATTCAATTTTTAAATCTATTTGTTTTTTAGTCATAATTTTAATTTATAAGTTAAGGGAACGGGTGAAACTGGAATGTTAGAGATGCCGTGAGGACTTATACTCTTTTCTCTGTTTATATCACCTTTCTACCTTTCGGCTTCCAGACTTTTCCCTATTTAGTGGACGTGGGAGGAGTCGAACCTCCGTTTGCTGATAGTGTACTTTCGAACTTTGTCAGCACTTACCCGTCACGCCCTTTGCAAGTGCACAGACTGGTGGATTTTTATCTGTACTTTAGTCCAGTAATACTTGCTTGTAGTGGCCGAAGGCGCAGCACATTACCTGTCTTTTTAACTAGTATATATTGCTCGTCAGCATTCCTTCGGTGTCGTTAATATTTTATTTGCGTCGCCAAGCTCTGTGAACATTTGCACTTGTGGCTTGGTCAACGATTTGTACTTCTAGTACTTGTTTGTTTGCAATGATTGGTACATAGCTATATAACTGTGTATCAGAGCATTGCACACAATTTTTATAACCCATTTCAATTCGAACAGGGTGTACTTTATTACCGCATTTACAATATTTCATATTTATTTATTCTAAGCAATCACCACAAATGTCACAATATTCGTAATCATCTAAGGTCATTGGTTTGTTACATATTTCACAATTCATAATTGTTGGTTTAGTATATAATTTAATACTTGCATGGGTGTACCATTCATACTTTGCACAATACCATCTTGATCTTCAAATTGAATTTTGTAGAACTTTGGTCGGTGTATAGCAAATGGAGTGTCGTATTTATTGCCCGCCATCTTCAGTTGGTTTTGTTGGTTCATATTTATTTTCAATATAATCGATTAGCTTTACTGTAAAGTATTCAATAATGTCATTGCCATCAAAGCCATCATCCATTAATGGTTTGAATTTTTCAACAGCATATTCAACTTGCCATTCGTTGACAAGATCATTCATTCTGCTAAACTTTTTTTGAAAGTTAATGTAATTTTGTAGTTTGTCGCTTCTATTCATAATATTTAATTTTATCATTTATTTGTAGTTCAAGGAACATTTTATTAATTTCTTCACTTATATTATCACTTTGTGTATTAGTTTGTAACGTATTTTTCATAATAAATTTTTAATTATTTTTTCTCGTAATTCATTTGCAAATTCTAAATATTTATCACCTGATAAATTTTCAGTATACTCGTTGCCATCTGTTTGCCATGCAATTGTTTCTTGGAGCTGTTCACTAATAACTGGTGCAATTTGCTCGGCTAAATCTTGTATTGCTTCTTGTTTATTCATATTAATATTGTGTATTTATGCATTGTGCACATAATGGTATTTCTTGTACATATTTTTGTGCAAACAATTCTTCTAGTTCGTCAAGTGGTTCATTGCAATATGAGCAGTTCATAATATTGGTTGTGCATTTATTTTTATATATGTATTTTGTTCATTCCATTCATCAGCAGTCATGTAGCCAACTACTTGGTACACGTAGTTGTCAAGATGTTGCATCATTATTTTACGTTCTTTAGTTTGTTCAGGCTTTTTACATTTTTTAATAAAGTGTACAACACGTGCACCATTTTTATTTTCGCCATAGAATATCCAGTTATTCATTTTATTTTCCATAATTAATTATACCTCTTACATGTTTTTCATCAAAGTCCCAGCGATTTAATATACGCTTAACTATTTGATCTTCGGTAACGCCTTCGCATTCCCATTTGTCTATTAATTCTACAATATATTCTACTAACATAATTTTTAATATTTATTATAATAATAATTCATTAGTGCCATGTGTGAATCCCAAAGCTCGTCGGCTTCTTTTTGTTGTTCAGGATCGTGCTCGATTAGTCGGTATTTTTTTAAGTATTCAGTCATATTTATTTATTTTAATTACATTTATATTATCACATTCATTTTTATTTTGTAACGTATTTTTACTAATTTTTTAATAATTTATATAATTCTTCCATGCAAAGCATATGTCTTGATTGATTTGCAGCAAAATTATCGAGGTGCAATGCTTGTTGGTCTAGTGACAAACCACCTTGCATAATTCTTTTGCTTATAAGATCCATTTTAGTTTGTGCGTCGTGCGTTACATTTCTTAATTCTTTAATTCTTTTTAAATTCATTTTAATCCGTATTGTACTTTTAATTTATTTTTTGTAATATTTAATTGTTTACTTATTTCAGTTATACTTTTATTATCTATAAGATATAATCTCCAAACTTTATGCATTTGCTTCTTGTTCTTGTAATTTCATTTCATTAAAATCCAATGCATCATTGTGGTCATTGAGTAAATCATATATTGCGGAATATGCTGCCTGAGACCAATTATTTGCTTTGCCAAATATGTCGTGTTCTTCAAATATATCATAATCTAATTTGTCGCATATTTGTTTACTTTCATGTGTGTATATTACTTTATTATCGATCCATTGATGCTTTTGATCATAAAAATCATCTTCATTATCAATTGTACCATCGTGGTACATTAACCACATATCGTCGTTAAATTCGTATACTAAATCGTTTCTAGTCATTTCTTAAATAATTTTTAATTGTTTCACCACTTGCTTTGTTAAAAGCTTTTACATTTTGTCTGTACTTTTCATTTGTGCAATATTTTTTCATTGCTCGTGATGCAGTGCATTCACCAAATCGCTTTTCGTGTATAGCAATTTGTTTTAATTTGTCGTCGATCATTTGTTTAGTTAATTGCATTTTATTTATTTTTTATTTACATTATTATTATCACTTATTAATTTTATTTGTAACGTATTTTTAATTAAATAATTCACAACTTCCAGTTTTTCCCGGAGTTAATGTAATTGTTTCAAACTCTTCATTTGTTATTATTCCTTCCATTAGACCTAAATACTCTCTGGAAACATCTCTACCTGTTATTTTATTTATTATAATCATATTATTTATTTTTTGTATATTAATATTGAGTCATTTGATCCATCTATTGGATTTGGAAAATGATAATCAAATGTATATTCTTCCATTATATTAATTTGTTCATTAATTTCTTTTATTCTTTTGTTGTAATCAGATTTATACATTAATTCTTTAGAATTTTTTACTTGTTCTAACAATGCTTCTAAACCTAAAATTATTAAATATTTATTCATAGTTTACTAAATTTTTTTATTAATTCTAATTCTATTTTACATTCTTCTTTATCACTTTCAGTTAATTCATTAAATCTATCAACATTATATAATACTTTTACATAATCTTTAAGATCAAAATATAATCTATCTATTTCTCTTTGTGTTAATTCTACTTTCATATTTAATTTCTTTTTATAATTTCGTATTCAAGTGGAGATAGTAATTTGTGGTACAAATCTCTAACTTCTTCATCATTATCATTATATTCTAAATAATGTTGGAATATTTTATCTAATATCTTCAATTCTTTTATATTCATATTTTTATTTTTTTATTACGTCATTTGTAATATATTCAACAATATTATTTACTAGATATTTATAATCTTCATTACTAAATTCATCAATGTCATGGAACATTAATAATTGTTTAATATCTTTTTTAATTTCTTTTTTATTTAACATATTTTTATTTATTTATTTTAAAGTATAAACTTGTTATTGTATCTTTTAATATTTTACCATGTAAATCATGATCCATATCATTATTTTTATCTTTGAAATTTTCCCAAACTTCATTATGTATTAAATCAAAACAATCATTTATATGATTATTATATTTTTTTAATTCTTTTTGTGTTTTCATATTTTTATTTATTTATTTTGTGTATAGCAATTTTATAATATTGAATAATATATATCGTTTATATTTATACCTTCAAATTTTAATTCTTCATCTAATAATTCTTCTTCAAATTTTCTAGTAAAATCATTGTCATTATCATCTAAATTTATAATATTATTTATATATATAATATCTAATTTATTATCACTTTCTTGATCGTAAATTTGTACTGAGAAGTTATTTTGTATCATTCTTTTATATTTTTATTTAATTCATCTAATAAGTAATTTACATTTCTTAATCCATCTTCATCTTTTAAATCATTATAAAAATCATGTAAAACTATTAATTCATCATAAATTTTTATTAACATTTCATTATTCATATTTTATTTTTTTAAATTTTCTATTTCTTCTAAAGTTGTATTTTCAATTTGATATAATAGATCTTTAATTAAATCTTCATAATCTTCATTATCTTCTAAATCACATTCATTATAAACAAACATTTCTACACTTTGTTTCATTTTTTCATTTCCTTCACTATTTTTTAATAGTTGAAAAAAATCTATAGTTTCTACATTCCAATAAAATCTTTTCATATTTTTATTTTTATTTTTAATTTATGTATAGCAATTTTATATATTATATTTTAAACTTAATTTTAAATATCTATTATAAAATTCTTCTATACTTTCATTATATTTTAATTCTAAACCAAAATCTTTAAAACTTAAATTGTAAATTAATTTTTCATTTTTAATTTGTTTTTTACTTCCATAATAGTTATTATTTTTTAATAACTTTAATTCACTTTTTAGAAATTTATTCATTTTATTATTATTTTATTTACAATTATATTATCACTTTTTTATTTACTTTGTAACGTATTTTTATTATTATTTTATATATTATTTAAAGTAGAATTTTTAATATATTTTTTATTTATATATGTTAAACCTTTTAAATTAAATTCTATAACATTTTCTATTTCTAATTTATCTTTTAATTTTATATTTTGTAAATCATTTATATTAAATCCTAAGTAAGTATTATTTTTAAATTTTAATTTTTTAGTATTTAATATTTTAGTTTTATAGTGATTTGTTTTAAGATTTTTTAAATTTGACATTTTATATATTTTTTAAAGTTTATATTATTTTTTAATTACACTTATATTATCACATTAACATAGGTTTTGTAACGTATATTATATAATAAAATAATAAAAATATACTTTTTTATAAATTTATGTAATATATATTATATAAAGTAATTAAATACAATAACTATACAAAGATTTTAAGTAAATATTAATAATAATGTGATAAATGTTATTAATTAGTAATAATAATGTAAACGTATATAGAACAATTGTATAATATGTGAATATACTTAATAAAATTCACAAATATAATAAATATAATTAATAATGTTTACATTATATGTAGTAATTACTTAATATTATTAACAATAATGCAATGATCTATGTAATACATTGAAAATTAAGCACTTATATATCGATAATAATGTAGTAATGTATATAAAACGTTGTAAATAATGCAATACATAGTGGCATAGGTTGTGAATATGACTTTAAAATTAAGGTTTTATTGTCAAATATGTAATGCAACCCTTTACTTCCCTATATGTTACATCTTAATAAAATTAATATGCCAGATACATTTGTAAAGAATAATTTGTCTGTTGTTATATCTTTTGTTGTGGCTGTGTTTACTGCAGGTGGTATCTTTGCAGAGTTTACTGCCCTTAAAGATGAGATACATCTTGTGCACGATAGGCTCGATGAGAAGATTATTATCATAGACAGGATTGAGACAAGACTTTTAGAGATTGAAAAGAAATTAGAATACGAGCGGGGTCTTTTAGATGCTGCTGATAAAAAGAATTAGTATGACTGTAGAGATTACCGATGATACCTTTGAAGAAGTAATAACATCGAAAAAACCTGTTATGATTGATTTCTGGGCAGGGTGGTGTGCACCTTGTAGGGTGCTATCACCGATAATAGATGGTGTAGCAAAGGATGTTTCGGGGGATGCTATAGTTGGTAAGATAGATGCTGACAAATATGATACGGGTGGCCGCTTTGGGGTGCGTAACATTCCCACGGTGCTTATATTTAAGGACGGGCAGGTTGTAGACAGGCTTGTAGGATTAAAGCAGGCATCTGAATATAAAGAAGCGTTAAAGAAAGTAATTTAATTAAATCGAATGTAATGAGTAAAGATTATACCCACATTAAAGCCAACGGCATAAGAAACGAGCTTAAAGAGATCCGTAAGGCTGTGGACAAACTAACAGCTGCTATGATTGAAATACACATAGCGCAAACAAACAAACTAAATGAGAACGGTTATGATGATAGTACTTGTTGCAGCGGCGATGAGCTGTGCAAGTGTAAAAACAAAAAAGAATAAGTTTAAAGAATTAACACAGGATATGTGTATAGATACGCCAGAGGAAACAAGGCTGGCTCAGATTCTATACATCGAAATAATGCACGACTAATATGGCAAGACACACAGTTAATGCACTCCGGTCACCTTTAAAGAGGAAAGACAAGTGCTACTACAAGGTAAAGAGACAGTATAAGGTATTCCCTTCGGCTTATGCCTCTGGGGCAATTGCTAAATGTAGAAAACGAGGAGGCTAATGGCATTACCTAAGAATGGAGTAGCCCGCGAAATCCGCCACTATGTTGGCAGTCTATTCATATTCCTTTTAATTATATCCATCGTATTTAGTTTAATGCGATACCCAGTGCTAGAAACAAACAAAGAAGTCGTTATGATGCTAATTGGTACTTTAGCTGCATCTATAGGCCTTGTTGTAAGCACCATCACAGGCGCTAAGCCAGATGACGTAAACGCACTTAAATCAGACATCGAAAAGAAACAACTGCAAATAGACTCTCTTACTAAAGGTAAAGATGATCTAGAAGCCATGGTTATAAATCTGCAAAAGCAGATGTTAGACAATCAAGACGACGTTATGGATAAGATTATCCTTAAGGCGGCACTTGATTATGATGACCGCGTGCAGGCGAAAAAAATACTAAAAGAATAAAATGGCAGTACGCAAAACTAAAAAGGGTGCAAATCTTAAACGTTGGTTTAAAGAAAAGTGGACCGACGAAAAAGGTAACCCTTGCGGTTCTGCTAAACGTAAAGGTGTAAAGAAGTGTAGACCTTCTGTGCGTATATCGGGTAAGACAGTTAAAACCTGGGGCGAAATGTCAGCCTCTGAAAAACGTAAGGCTGTTGCACAGAAGAAGCGCGTAGGAATGGGTAAACGTGCGCCGCAAATAAGAAGAAAGAAAACAAAACGTAAAAAGAAATAATTATGGGTAAAAAAGGAACAACTGTAATGCCTGGCGTTTATGCTAAGCTAAAAGGCAGAACTGAATCATCGAAACTATTAGGTCTTAAAAAGAAGTCCCCCGCTAAAAGAATGGGTTATGGTTCAAATAAACTTATGAAATAATGTACGGGCCTATTAATAAAGTAGCTAAAAAAAGCGGCTATACAGAAAATAACGCAGGACCTAATAGATTAACTGCAAAACAAGAAAAAAATTTATCTCCAGAACTAAAAAATGCAATTAAAGAAAAAAAGGGCTTTATGAGATATGCTGATGGTTCTGTGCCAACAGAAATGCCAGGCCCACTCCCAAGATTCTGTGGAGGTAAATCAAAACCATTTAAAAAATAATATTATGTCAGAAGAAAAAAAAGAAGTAGTAAAAAAAGAAAAAGTACAAAAGCCTAAGCCGGCACCTAAGCCTTACGTAGACGTAAGATAATGCCACAAAAATTATCTCCTACGGCACGCAAACAAAAAGCGGCCCGTGACCTTGCATATGCTAAAACTCCCCGGCGTCGAGCGATGAAGGCGGAGAACCAAAGAAAAAGGCGCAGTGCACTCAAAAGGGGATTAAATATAAAAGGTAAGGACTATGACCACAATAAAAAGAAGTTTGTACCAATTAAAGCAAACAGAGGTGGTTATGGTAAAGGTACTAAAAAATATAATACAAAATGAGCACAACACCTATTACAACTAGGGTCAAAGCTAACTCTTGCGGATGTAGTCACAAAGGACCACTAACAAGAAGAAAGTCAAATGCTCCTTCGCGAAAAAAGTCTAAAGGCTATTACGCAAAAGTAAAGAAGGGCAGCGGAACCGGTTCTAAAGCAGGTGGTGGTATGACTTCAAAAGGAGTAGCTAAATACCGAAAAGACAATCCAGGATCAAAGCTTAAAACAGCCGTGACTACACCCCCCTCAAAACTTAAAAGAGGAAGTAAAGCCTGGAAACGTAGAAAATCATTTTGTGCCAGATCGAGAAGCTGGAAGTCAGAGCGTGGTAAAGCAGCACGCCGTAAATGGAACTGCTAATATAACTTATATCAATCAAATTAAATTAAATGGCAATACAATTCGGATCGCCTAAAATAGTTAAAGATCTTAGCTTCGGTACAGATGCTAAGCAAAAACTAGTAGACGGCATTAATAAATTAGCAAAAGCAGTAGGTAGTACACTCGGTGCCTCAGGAAGAACAGTAGTTCTTGAAGACGACTTCGGTAACCCACACGTTACTAAAGACGGCGTTACCGTAGCAAACTACATTAATTTAGAAGACCCAGTTGAAAACCTGGGTGTTACTATGCTAAAGCAAGCTTCTCGCCAAACTGCATCTAAAGCAGGCGATGGCACAACAACCTCAACAGTATTAGCGCAAGCTATAATCCATAATTACTTTAATCAAAAGGGAGAGGAGTATTCTTTTAGAGATATTAAAAATGGTATCTCAGCTTTTGCAAAGCATACTATAAAAGAATTAGAAAAAAGAAGTGTTCCCGTTGATGACAAAAGATTAAACCAAGTTTCTAGAATATCAGCCAATAATGACACTGAGCTTGGTGACTTTATAGCAGAAGCATTTAAATCTGCGGGGGATAACGGAGTAGTTACAATGGAAACATCCCCTAGTAATGAAACGTATATAGATGTAGTAGATGGAACACATATTAATGCTACATCAAAAAGCATACACTTCTATACTAATAGAGAAAAAGAAGTAAGTGAACTAGACAAACCATTAGTATTCTTGTGCGCGTCTGAAGTTACTAATATTAGAAGAATACAAACAATACTTGAGCATGCGATCAAGTCCAACAGATCGTTATTGCTTATTGCCCCTTGCGAACAGCAGGTAGTGTCAGCTTTAGCAATGAATCACGTAAAGGGCAATATTAAGTGTAATATCATAGATCCTCCGTCGTTTGGGCTGAAGCGTAAGGACATATTAGATGATATTGCCCTTCTAACGGGTGCTACTGTTATTGATGAGAATCTAGGCGATTCTTTAGATAACATCACCCCAGAAGTGTTAGGACAGGCCGATAAGGCTATCATAGATAATGATGGTACTACTCTTGCTATTAAAGAGGTATCGCAAGAAGTTACAGAACGTGTTGATTATTTAAAGGCACAGCTAGACGAAGAAGAGCACCATGTAATGCGCCCTCATATTGAAAACAGACTGGCTATATTGTCAGGCGGTGTTTCTATAGTATATGTAGGTGGAGATACAGATGTTGAGGTTTCAGAAAAGAAAGATAGAGTTGACGATGCTATACACGCCGTAAGAGCTGCAAAAAAGGAAGGTATACTTCCAGGCGGCGGTTCTGCGCTTGTGCACGCGGCTAACTCTGATTGGAAAATGAAACTAAACCCAGGTGAGCTTAAAGGTGTAAGTATATTGAAGCAATCTTTATACGCACCTTTTTTACTTATATTGAGTAATGCAGGCTTAGATCCCAAAGAGTATATAAAATTAGAAAAATGGGGCAATGGTGTAGACGTTATAGATGGCAAAATCAAAGATATGCGCAAAGCGGGTATTATTGATCCTCTTCTTGTTACTAAGTCGGCACTTCAAAATGCCATATCTGTAGCTACTACTATTCTTTCAACTGATTGTGTAATTTCAAATGTAAGAGAAGGTGAAGGCAATAGGTAGATACATTATTATCTCTGAAATAAAAGAAGATATAAAACAAACAGAAGGTGGGCTGCTACTTGCAGAAAACCACAGAGAAGATATAAGATACCGCACTGCAGATGTTATTTCTGTAGGTACAGCGGTAGAAGGTGTGAATATAAAAGACAAAATATATTATGACAGACATGCTGGACATAATATAGAAATTGGTAAAGATATTTATAAAGTTATACAAGAGCAAGATGTTATAATAGTATTGTAATGGATAGAAGCGATTTTTTAGAGCGAGGCGAACTAAAAGTTGACTTTCTTAAATATTACAGGCTTGTGTCTCGCTGGGCTTGTAAAGAAAACAGTATATCAATATCAGATTTAGAATTGTTATTTTATTTAGACCCAATTAAATACTTTACTATAAAAGATTTCCAAAATGGCACAATGTATTACCATTGGGACAGGCAGCGCTTTTACAGATTGCAAAGAGAAGAATGGATTGAAAAGATACATAAAGGTAATGGTCGCTTGGGCGATCATAATAAGTACAAGGTGTCTTTTAAGGGTAAGAGACTTATTAATAGAATTTACAAAATATTAATAGGTGAAGAAGATATGCCCTTATCTGCTAAGCGCGGTTTTGGGAAACGTAAAACTTATGTAGATAAAGTATATTCAAACGCAATAGATAAATTTAACAAAGATAAACTATAAATGGCTAGAATATCACAGTACGATCAGGACAGCACTCTAAACAAGCTAGATAAGGTACTCGGTACTGACAGCGCTACTGGTGCTACTAAGAATTACAGTATTGACTCCATGATAAGCCTTGTCAACAGCGATGATCTCGTTGATGTTTTTGACGGGGTATCTTACGCTTTTAAAGATTATGCAGCCGGATCAACAACGCCTAAAGGCATTATTAGCCTTAATGCGGGCACAGCCTCTGAAGCTGCTTTTAGTGCTATAAATCAAATATACATATCTGTATTAGACAAGCAAGGTAACTCTATAGCAAATTATTTAGACGATACTTTAAATGGTCAAATTAGAATAGTACAAAAATCTAATATTGATGTATACGGTGTTTTTGAAGTTACTGCGGTTGCTAACCATGATAGCGCAGCTTATAAAAAGTTAACTGTTACACCAAAAATCAATAATGGTAATATAACAGTAAATGGAGAATATTTTATTTCAAACTTTTCTGCCCTATTCAATCAAGACTTTTCTACTAAGTCTGTAACAGAATTTAGTGATGTAACAAACGCGGGTTCCGGACAAATTATAACTAGTACCGAAAGAACAAACCTAACCGGTTTGCAAGCTAACGCTCTTTTACACGCAGACGTTGTAAATAATGTAACCTCTACAGGTACAGACGTGCCTCTGTCGGCAGCTCAAGGTAAAGTATTAAAAGATTTAATTGACACTATTAATACACTTTTAACAAGTGACAATACAGATTTAGATTCGCTACAAGAGGTTGTAGATTTTATAGAAGCAAATAAAAGCACTTTAGATAGCTTAAGTATAAGTAACATAGCCGGCCTTCAAGCTGCTTTAGATGCTAAACAAGCTACAGAAACAGGTAAAGGGTTATCAGCTAATGATTTTACCACTGCTTTGCTAACTAAGTTAAATGGTATTGCAGCAGGTGCTGAGGTTAATGTTCAAGCTAACTTCAATGAGACGAGCTCATCAAGTGATGCTTTCATTCAAAACAAGCCAACTGACTTAACAACTTTATCAGCACATAATGTAACTGAGCTTTCAGATATAACATCCGCTGGATCAGGTAGCATTATATCTTCAGCCGAAAGAACAAAATTAACTGGTATAGAAACCTCTGCTGATGTAACAGACACTGCAAACGTCACATCCGCGGGAGCCTTAATGGATTCAGAGGTAACCAACCTTGCACAAGTAAAAGCATTCAGCACTGCAGATTATGCTACTGCTGCACAGGGGGCTAAAGCCGATAGCGCACAACAACCGCCTTCTGAAGGTGCTTTTGTAAACGGCGATAAAACAAAATTAGATGGTATTGAATCTAACGCTGATGTAACAGACGCGGCAAACGTGACTACAGCAGGAGCGTTGATGGATTCGGAGCTTGCAAATGTAACAGCGGTAAAAGCTATAAACCAAGGGCTGACTACAACCGATAGCGTTGAATTTAATAATATTACACAGCAAGGGCATCGTGCAATAAAACACAGCGATGCTGTTAAAACGCTTGTTGTTAAAGTTATAACTAAAACCGCAGCTCACCCTGAGCACGGCAATGGCAGCAGTAACGGCTATACTATAGACGATATTGAAGGAGCGTACTTAGAATTTACCCCTGGTAATACATATAAGTTTGATCAATCAGATAGCTCTAATGCTAATCATCCTCTAAGATTTTATGAAGATGCCGCAAAGGCAACTGCTTATACAACAGGTGTAACTACAAGTGGTACTCCTGGGAGTTCAAGTGCATATACACAAATTATACCAACCACGTCTACCCCACCGATATTATTTTATCAGTGTAGTGCTCATTCACTTATGGGTAGCTACGTTAAATTCGGCACAGGTACTATAGGTGATACATATTCTATAGATGTTACGCAAGATGGTAACAATGTAGATTTAAAGTTAGATGCCGCAAGTGGCACAGATTCTACTGTACAGCTTACTGCTGGCTCAAATATAACACTTACTAGAAATGATGCACAACAAGTTACTATTGCAGCTTCTGGAGGTGGTGTAACAATACAAGAAGAAGGATCTTCACTATCGACCGCAGCAACAACACTAAATTTTACAGGTGCAGCGGTAACTGCTTCAGGTTCGGGCGCTACCAAAACAATTGATGTAACGGGTGGTGCTATAACCGTACAAGAAGAAGGTAGCTCGCTTTCTACAGCGGCTACAACTCTAAACTTTACAGGAAGTGCTGTTACAGCCTCTGGTACTGGTGCCACTAAAACAATTAATATAACAGGCTTTAGTAGCAGTGGTAATACTGTTACTATAGAAAAAAATGTATATACGGGAGATGGCTCAGATCTTACATTTGATGCAGCAACAACTATTGCTAATGAAAATAACGTACAAGTATACATAGACGGCGTTTATCAATCTAAAGATACTTATACAACCAGTGGTAGCACTGTAACTTTTGGGTCGGGGAACGCCCCCGCAAACGGATCATCTGTAGAGCTTATACACATGGTTGCTGTAGATGCAGTAATTGCAAGAGATAGTTTTACAGGTAATAATTCAACTACAGCATATGTACTTTCTAAAAGTATTTCAAACGAAAATGCTACGCAAGTATACTTAGACGGTGTATATCAAAGTAAAGATAATTATTCAACTTCTGGCAGTACATTAACGTTCTCCACTGCACCACCGAACGGTGCTGCTATAGAGGTTGTTCATATAAAAGCAAGTGTAGATTCAAGTACGCAGTGGCAATCTGCTATTAAAACAGCTGATTTTACCGCTTCAGCCGGAGAAGGATACTTTGTTAACACAACATCAGGTACGGTAACCGTTAGTTTACCTGCGGGAAGTGTAGGAGATGAAATACATTTTACAGACTACGCAAGCACATTTGACACCAATGAGATTATATTTGATGCTAATGGCAGTGAAAAAATACAAGGCAGAACTACTAATGCTAAAAATACAACCGAGGGCGCTACTGTAAGATTAATATATCAAGATGCCACTAAAGGCTGGACAGCTGATAACATATTAGATGTACCTAATACTTTTGCTTTAACTTATTTAGTTGTAGCTGGTGGCGGTGGTGGTGGTCACGTTGGTGGTGGTGGTGCTGGAGGCTATAGAACAAATTACGGCGGTACCGCTTTAAATTTATTGCCAAGCACAAATTATACAGTGACTGTAGGAGGTGGCGGTGCTGCATCAACATCATCATCAAGCCCTGCAAATGCGGCTTCTGGAAGCAATAGTGTGTTTTCAGATATAACATCAGCAGGTGGTGGATATGGTGGTGCTAACTATAGTTTCACTAATGGATCGCCTGCAAGCGGTGGTTCCGGAGGTGGTGGCCCGTGGGACGGTACTCAAGCATCTCACCACGTTGGCGGTAGTGGTAATACACCCTCAACATCTCCCTCTCAAGGAAACAATGGCGGTAGCGGCTCAACCTCCCACCCTTATTATTCCGGTGGTGGTGGCGGTGGCGCTGGCGCAGTCGGTAGCAATGGAAGTGGTGGTACGGGCGGTGCAGGTGGTGCAGGAGCCGCAAACGCTATAACAGGGTCTTCTGTTACTTATGCCGGTGGTGGTGGAGGTAATGGAATGGTATGGGGTGGCACTGGGGCCGCAGGCGCTGGTGGCTCAGGTGGAGGCGGTACTGGATCTGTTAGTGGTACAGGTGGTGGCGGAGGTGTAGGCTCTGGTTCTAGCCCTTCTAATGGAACAACTAATTTAGGTGGTGGAGGTGGATCTCCAGGTTACACTACTAGTGGCGTCGGTGCAGGTGGTTCGGGTATTGTTATATTAAGATACCCTTCTAGCAACTCTGTAGTAATCCCAGGAGGTAGTGGGCTGGTTACAGGCCAACTAAATGCAACAGTATCAGGGTCTACAGACAAATACACTACTTTTACTGGTGGGAATGGAACTATACAATTTAACTAATATGGCACATTACGCTTTTTTAAACATGCAAAATATCGTTACCGAAGTAATAACAGGTAAAGATGAAACAGAAGGCCCTACAAACTGGGAGATACATTATGGTAATCTACGCGAACAAGTTTGTAAAAGAACATCTTATAACACAAGTGCAGGAGAGCATAGACTAGGCGGCACTCCATTTAGAAAAAACTATGCGGGGATAGGCTATACTTATGACATTGTAAGAGATGCTTTTATACCCCCTCAGCCTTATGCTAGTTGGACACTAAATAACGATAAGTGCATATGGGAACCCCCGGTGGAGCAGCCATCGGATGGAAAGCAATACACGTGGAATGAAGAAACACAAGCTTGGGATTTAATAACAAAATAAAATATCATAAAAAATGGCTCTAACAAAAGTAACACATGCCGTATTAGAAAATAGATATACAGCAAAAGCAACGAGCACCGCAACCGGTAATCAGAATTTAGATGCATCGGCAGCGGCAACTTTTATGCTCACGGGTAACGTTGCAACCGCAACGCTTACTATTCAAAATATGAAATTGGGCCAAGTAATTGATATTGTTCTTTCTGGCACCTTAAGTAGTGCGGTAATTACTCTTGCTACTAATTTTTCAAGCGCTACAATTAATAAAGTAGGTAGCGCAGATTTAGATCAATCTAAAACAAATGTAATTCAAGTAGTATGTGTTGATGATACCGATAATGCAGCAATATTACTATATTCAATTAACACATACGAAGCAGACCCAACACCATAATTATGAAAGCAAGAGTTAAAAACGGACAAATACAAGTATATAAAATTTTGCCTTCTAGTTTTACTAAGGAAGACGGCAGTGTAATTTTAAACTTCAAAAACGCTAATGAAGAAACGTTAAAGTCTTTAGGCTTTTACGACGTTATAAAGCCCGCTTTTAACGGCCAAACGCAAATTAAAGGCGGACTATATTTTGACGCAGATAATGAGGTAGTAACCTATGATGTTACTGATATAGATTTTGATCAAGACATAGCCGTTATTGGAGAAGATGGAGAGCCAACGGGCGATACCGAAAAGAGATATAAGATAGCCGACATTAAAGCAAGTAAGATTGCAGAGATTAAGTCAAAAGCAGGTAAGCTATTAGAGCCTACCGACTGGCAAGTTATAAGAAAATCAGAAAGGGATATAGATATTGATGCTGATGTTGCAACAGAAAGAGCAGGCATTTTAACAGAAGCTGATAGATTAGAAGCTGAAGTAAATGCTAAAGAATCTTATGAAGATGTGTTACAATACAAAGTTCAATTTTTTCCATCGTCTGAAGAAATAGAATAATATGAGTTTAGGCAAAAGATTAATAAACATAGGCGCACCAGCTTGCACTACCGATACTGCTGACATATTTGGTGATTCAAGTGGTGTAGCATTATACAATCTTGACTACGATGCTTCTGATGCAAGTGGTACTTACGATGGCACACCTACTAATGTTGACTTCGGAGTAGATGGTCAAATAAACTATGGAGCAAGGTTTAATGGGAGTAGTAGTCTTATTACTATAACAGATGGGGGAATAGGTGCTAATGGGACAGCAAGAGTTTCATTTAGCGTGTCTTTATGGATTAAGACCACAGCATCAAACCAATCAGCTATAATATCTGATTTTGGGTCTAATTATGGTTTTTATATTCAAATGGAATCTTCTGCATCTGGTGGGGCTGGTAAACTTTCCATAGCTAACTATTATACAGGTGGCCTTGTTTACACTACAGCAGGCACGGTGGCTATAAATGATGGCAACTGGCATCATCTTGTATTAGTTAATAAAACTTCAGATAATACACAAAAGCTTTATCTTGATGGAAACACTACTCCTGTTATAAGTCAAACTCTAGGTTCAGGAACAAAAACTGCAAATGCAATTCAAGTAGGATATTATACGGGATATGTAGGCACATATAATTTTGATGGAAATATAGATCAAATAAGATTATTTTCATCTGCTCTTTCAGATAGCCAAGTAACACAACTTTACAACGAAAAACAAGCCTACATAACTAAAAGTGCATCCGACCCTTTTGGAGATAGTAGTGAAGTGTCTTTTTACAAAATGGAGAACAATGCAAACGATAGTACTGGGTCTAATAATGGTTCTGCTTCTAACGTCACGTTTTCAACTACCGATGCCTTGTTTGATTCTTATTCAGCGGTGTTTAATGGGAGTAGTAGTATTATTTCAATACCACAACCAACATTAAGTGGAGGATTTACTTTATCTGCGTGGTTTAAAAC
>Ga0070746_10000923_pt1 | contig 17600 bp, 14 predicted proteins | sample VirMetDEL_Mar_21_FD_77016 | JGI IMG/M metagenome (GOLD analysis project Ga0070746, IMG submission 77016) | Aqueous microbial communities from the Delaware River and Bay under freshwater to marine salinity gradient to study organic matter... | ecosystem: Environmental > Aquatic > Marine >...
ATACAGCCAAACACGCAAACGGAAAAACAGAGAAAAAAACTAACAGAAACGCAGATTAAAACACAGATGGAAACACAGGAGGAAACACAGATGGAAACACAGATGGAAACACAGATGGAAACACAGATGGAAACACAGATGGAACTGATAACACAGGTGATTCAGGTTTAACAGGTGCTGATGTAGTTGTAACTGATACGACTTTGTATAATTATTACAATGAATTTAAACCTCCTGTAAATCATAGAAATTATACAAGAAGAGACTTTGATATGCAATCAAATAATTCTAATTACACAACAGTAGATAAAATCGGTTTTGATATACAATTCTGGGAAGAAAATAAAATTAAAATTGGAAATTCAAACCCTTTTGCAGACGGAGATCATAAATATTATAAGGTTTTTGTTAGTTCTTATTATGACGGCAGTGGTCAGAAACAGAATATTGATAGACCTGTTTGCTTTTATAAATCACATAGTAATACTAGCTCAACTTTGTATGAAATCAAGGTTGTAAATAACGATCTTAGTAATATAAACACGAGTTCTTGGTTAAAGAATACTGACTTTAATTTATACGATAAGGTATGCGAAGTAAATACTGAGACACAACATATGGTTTTCAAAAATACAACGACTAATGATATCTTTTTATTATTCTTTTCATATCCAGATGACATAGACCGACTTGCTATGGAAAATGGTAGTGCTTATTTACAACACTTGAAAATTAATTTTGGCTCAAAGGGTCCATATTATAGCGACCCAGTAGGACAAAATTATCTTTACCACGGTAAGTCTCACAGTTTGTATAAATTAGATGGTGGTTCTCAGACTGATTTATTTTACGCAGGGTCCTTATTTATTCGCACCACTGACCCTAGAATAAGATTTTTAGATCAAGATTTGGATACTGATCTTATTGGTTTTCAAACTTCTGGGTATGTATCTTCCTACTGGGAGTTCCGCTTTTTAGATATTGAAACCGGTCTTATAACCAAACCAACAGACGCTCATTTACAACAGACTTTGATTGATATGCCTTTTAATATGTTTTCGACTGAAAAAACATTTGTATTGATAGGAAAACATAAAACTAATACCGATATTAATGATATATACATTATTTTTCAAAAGAATGGGTTTCCATTGACAGAAGCACAAATTGATGATGCTCTTGAAAATTTAAGTAGTAATGATAATGGTAATGATAATACAGATAATGGTAATGATAATACAGGAGGAAATACAGATACAGGAGGAAGTGGAACTGTTGTTTCTTCTGGTTCTTTAACTGACACAAGTAATTGGTGGGAGAAAAGTGTAGATTTCGACGGGACAGGTTCTGGATTTTTAAGAGGGGTCGAGACCTCGTATTACACATCTTTATATTCTACTTCTTTAACTGCCGGACTCAACTCAGTTGAAAATAAAACATCTCCATTTGTTGCAGGGTCTCCCTGGTTGATTAACATCTCATTTAAATATGGTGTTAATGAAAATCCTCAAATTATCTTTACACACAGTGAAGGTTTGAGTTCAACAACTCAAAGTATGAACCTCTTGATGGAAGCTAATACATTGAAATTTGAAATTGGAACCAATGGAAACTTTAATGTTGCTGAGGTTGGAACTTTACAACCTGAAACTTGGTATCATTTACATCTGAACTATGTTGGTTTCAAAACAACTGAGATAAACACTAACGAAGAAAAACTTTTGAAGGCTTATCAATTTCATATGGTTGATTTAAGTAATGATACAGTTGCTAAATTAACCCCTACTTGGACTACTGTTGGAAAAAGAATTAACTCTACTTTTAGTGGAAAACTTTTGTTTGGTGGAACTCATTCTTCACAGAAATTGTTTAAGGGTTGTATTGCAAAATTCTATGCACAAACTCTACTCTGGGATACAGTCCTTCCAAGTGATGCAGAAATGGTTAAGATAACCAAGGGACCTTATGCTTGGTTGGATGAGAATGTTGTAGGAAATGATTATAGGGTTCCTTCTTCTCAGGAAGTGCAGACTAATTTTCAACGAGATGGTGTTAATAGTAAGTATGTAGCACAACTTTACTTGTTTAATGAGACTACTAACAATACTATTTTAAATAAGGTTCCAACGACGGTTAATACAGACCGTTGTGTTCTTGAATTTATAGGAATGGGTATTAATAACATTAAAAGTATTACAGATTTGTAAGAACATAATCTTAACTTATTAAATTTTTTAATGATAAATTTAACAAGTTTATTCGCTACAAAATTCTGCGATAATAATAAGTGTATCTCCTGATGTATGCGTTGTGTAAATTTGACCGTTGGATTTGTGTAATTCAAAGGTATATCTACCCCCGAAAAACATTGGTTCTTTGAATTCAAACTCAATATTAGATAAACCAGAAACTGGGTTTTTTATATCATCGAACACTGTTCCTAAAATTCCATCAGGAACCATATTGGACCTAACAATTAAGAATTCAGCGTCTTCGTTGCTAATTGGTTTATTACTTTTGTAATGAATATTTCTAATTTTTATTCTCTTAACTGGAAACCCTACTGTTAAAGATTTGATATTATCTGCTACTGCACTATCGGTTGTTGGGAATTCTACTCTTATTAGTCTATTAGTTTTCATTGTTTTATTATATCTTAGATAATAATATTGATAATAATAAAATTGTAAAATGACAAAACGAAATAAGAAAATGAGACCAAGGAGGTTATATAAATCTAAGACTGGAAAATTCTATTATCTACGGAAGGGGAAAAAAGTTTTTGTTAAAGTAGGAAAGAAAGCTACTGATAAACAAATCATAAAAGTTAATATTAAAAATGTTATTGAAATGCCTAAACGAAAAAGGAGGAAGAAAAGAAGAAAGTTGAAATTTGGAAATGATTTTCTTGGTATAATGAAACCGGTTCAAAAACAAGGTTTACCATACTTTACTCTACCTAAAATTAGAGACCCTGTTGTTAAAATTGATGAGAGTAAAAAGGTAGAGAAGGAACAAGTTAATTACCAAGAGTTTTTGAAAAAGAAACCTAAAATACCTAAGGTGATTACTTCCGGGGACCTAAACCTTGATAAAATTCTTTCTCTTTTAAAAACGAAGACGATAGATGGACCTGTTTCTGAATTCAAACCCGAAGACGATTTTTTAAAAGATACAGTTAAGGAACTTGTTGGTGAAGAAAAAAAGACAGGGTATTTTACACCTAAGGGTTTTAAGAAAATTGTTGCTGATAATTTTAAACGAAGGAGACCCTTTGTTATCTACAATGATTTTGTAATGTATTTAGCTGGTTTGAAGGGAAATAAAAAGAAAGATTTTAGACCTTTAACTAGCGTCTCTCATTCTAAGTATACTTTATTTAGAAATATATTCGATGATGGACTACGAGAATACAATGAAAGTGGTGATAACGTTAGAAGGGAAAAGGAAACTGAGGATGCTTTGGAACTGTTAGACGAATTGGATGCTGTTGAATCGGTAAAAAGAAGTGAAGGTGATGACGCTTTAGCTTTGTTAGATGAACTTGATGGTATGATTGGTAAAGGTAGAGGTAAAACAGTTCAAGAAATGGCTGAAACCGGAGGACTTTGGGATAATGAGATTGAAACTATATTAAAACAAAAAATTGGTGAAAAATACATTCCTGTTTTACCAAGAGATAAGGTGTCTGATTTACCTGATATGGTGAGAGATAACGATACTATGTTTGCTGCTGTAATTAATACTGTAAGTAGTAAATATGATGGAACCGGAACTGATGGAGGTCCAAGTGGTCATTGGTTCGTTCTGCTGGTTGATGGAGGTTGTGATTTTAGTCTTGAGTATTTCGATCCTCTTGTTTCTGGAATACCTGATGATATAAAGGAGGTTGGTATGGAAATTGCAAAAAGAATGAACCCGGAAGTGATGTTTAAATTAAAGGTTAATAGACTAACACGACAAGCGGAAGAAAGTGATACTTGTGCTTTGCATGCGATACAATTTATTCAAGACCGCTTTGACGGTGATAGCTTTGCAGAAGCTTCAGGGTATAACTCATTCATTGAACGAGGAAATTTCAATGATACAAAAGAAGGTGAGAAGTATATATTAGAAAATTTTCCAAAATACAATAAAATGTTGTAGATAATAAAAATATGTTAACAGACACACAAAAAAAACAATTGTTAAGAAAACCTGGGTTTAAGGCCCTAATGAGAAAATACCAAAAAGGTAAAGGACGAGGTATGAAGGGAGCTGGTATGGGAGATAAAGAATTTTGGAATAAAGTATGGACCGGAATTAAGAGAACTTCTGGTGATGTAAATACTTTTTTGAAGAAACATAAGGTTATCTCTAAGGGTGGAAAAGTTGTTGCCGCTCTGTCTCCTCTTGCTACCGCGCTTGGTTTTCCTGAAATAGCAGTTCCACTTGCTGCGGGAGCTACTGCTGTTTCTAAGGCAGCTGAGACTGTTGGATATGGAAGAAGAGCAAGAGTTAAGAAGGGAGTTGTTAGAAGAGCACCAACAATGAAGGGTCTTGGTCGAGGTATTAAACCAACTGCTTTTGGAGCTGTTTCTTCTGGAAGAGCTAAATTGAAATTTTAAGTAGAGGTATGTAAGGTATGTATTTATAAAACTTGTTAAGACGAGTTTTATAAATAAAAAGAGGATTTGAAAAAAAAAATGATAGATAAAGCATCAAATGTCTCTTTTTGGGTGATGGCAGCTAGTTTAACGAGTGCAAACTCGAAATTAAGAGTTTAAGGAAAAATGGCTGTAAAAACTTAAACTCTTTATTTAAGAAAATATATTTTTTTTATGTTTTTTATGTTTTTAATAAATTTATAAAACCTTTTTAGAAAGTTTTATAAATTGAGTTTGAAAACGGAGAGAAAAGTATAAGAACCGTTTAGAAACTTCTTAAAATAATACTAATTGAGTTGTATCATAAATATCATACTTGGGAAAGATAATGGAAACCAAGTGTAATACAATGATACGATAAAAATATAAAAAAAAAAGCTACAAATTAAAATTTCAACATACAATACAAGATTATTAGATGTAAAGAAAGAACCGTTGTGATAAGAAACACTGACCTTTCAATGAAAAACTTATCGTTTTTTATTTAGGATATGTATCTTTTAAATTGTTTTTAAAATTACATTGTTATTTTAAAATCTTTGAGTTCTTCAGGAATACGGTCTTTGAAATTTTCATACAACCATTTGTATTGTTGGTATTTAATTGAAGTGTGATATTTTTTTGGATGACTATGATAATAATCCTTTGATTGTTTTTTTAGTTTTTCTTTTTGATTTTGATATCTTACTTTATGATAATTTGTATAATCAGGTTTTGAGTATTTTTCACCTGTTTCTAAAAACCTTTGATGAACTTTTGTTTTGATATGTTTATTCATACTTGATTTTGTTATGGATTTACCACATTTACAATCTATTTTAATCATTTTATTTATTTAATAGAAATGTATTTTTAAACCATTTTTAAAAACATAAAGTTTATTTTAATAAATCTAAATTGACGAAAGGATTTCTTAGGAACGTCTTATGATTTTTGAAAATAGTATTTTTATTATACGATAGTCCCGTTTGAGAGATGATAATATATCATAGAATTCTAGGTCTCATCAAGGACCACACGAACAGGGACTTGTTACATAGTAGATAAGTTCCTTCTCGTGCGGTCCTTCTATTTCCAAGGTAGGACTACCTTACTTTAAAATAAAAAGTCATAAAATTAAGGTAAATAAAAAATGACGAAAGCTCATTTTGGAATAAAAAATGACGAAAGGATAAATTATTACGATTATTATGATTATTATAAATTAGGATAAATTAAAATAAAAATGATTTATTTTAAAAAAAGGTTTAAAAGAATATTTATTGTAATAAAAATGGAAAGAAAAGAAAAAATGAAACTTTGTAAAACTTGTCATAAAGAACAAGGGATATCTTCTTTTATTAGAAAAGGTAAGGAATACAAAATGTGTAATGTTTGTTCTTTTATAAGAAAGAAAGAGAGACAATCAAATCCAAACAACCGTGATATCAATTTAGTTGAAACTATTGACAAAAAAAGGTTAAATTTTTTAATTATAAATCATAAATCTTATGATATAGGAAAATCTTTTATTAATAATAAGTTAGTAGATGGAAAAGCTCAATTAACATTACTTGCAAATTATCATAAAGATTTAAATCAAACAGGAGAGGTGAAAGTTGGATATTATCAATTGCATGGTTTTGGTAGATATATAGGAAATAAAAAATTACAACTACAAAATCTTAGTAGAAAAATTCGTCATACAGTGTGTGATAAGATTTATTATGATATTGATATTAAAAACGCTCACCCAACTTGTTTATCCTGGTATTGTCATAAAAATGGTATTCCTTGTGAAGGTCTTGATTATTATATAGAAAATAGAGAGGAATGTCTAAAAGATATAATGACCGTGTCTGGATTACCAAGAGATGAAATTAAAAATGACCTTCTTGCTATTATCAATGGACGAGTTAAAACAGATAAAAAAGTTAAGGGTTATCCTTTATGGTTTATAACATATTACAACAACATTCAAGGTATTCAAGAAAAAGTTGCAGAGCTTAATCCTGAATTCAGAAAAGTTGCTGTGAAAAGTAAAGTTAATAAAGCTGTAAGAGATGGTAAATCAAAAGATAAGTTGTATAACGTAGATGGAACTTGTATTTCTTATCTAATGCAAAATCTTGAAAATATTGCTTTAATGGCAATGTATGATGTTTGTAAATCAAGAAAAATAAGAGTTGGTAGTTTAAATTATGACGGGATGATGATTTATAAAGAGAGTATTTTAGAAGAGGAGCTTCCTGGACTATTCAAAGAAATGCAAGATAAAGTATTTAAAACACTACCTGGATGTAAGGTTAAAATAGTGAGGAAAGAGATGAATGAGGGATATGACCTCTCGAAAGAGATGGATGAATATACACCTGTTGACCTTAGTCCTCTTGAAAAATTTCCAAATACGGAACCATTGTTTAAAATTACACCAAGTGATTATATTACTGTGAAAGAAATTCCTGAAACTGTGGAATATGTGGAAGACCTTGATTGGGATGGAAATAAGGTTTTATGTATAAATGCTCCAATGGGACGAGGTAAAACAAGTAGTATTTGTAGATGGATTGAAGATAATAATCCTCAAAAAGTTCTTGTTTTATCACCTCGTATTTCTTATGCAAAAAGTATTGCTAATGAATATAATGAAAAAATTAAGACGGGAGAGAGGTTTGTTTGTTATAAAAATGTGAGTGATACTGTTATATCAACTGCAAATCGTTTAGTTATATCAATGGAAGGATTACATAAACTTTCATATGATTTAATTTCAAAATTTCCTTACGATTTAGTAGTTAATGATGAATGTCAAGCAAACCTTACAAGTCATACCTGTGTTAACACTAATAAAAAGAATTTTGATAATAACTGGTTTCATTTTAATACAATTCTTAGGAATGCAAAAAAGATTTTATTTACAGACGCTTTCATTAATGATAAAACCTGTGATTTTTTGACTAATTTAGAACTTGATACAACTTTGTTATCTTATCAAATGAGAATGAAAAAAAGAACTGTTAGAATTATTCAAGATAACAAGGATTATAATACATTGCTTCCTTATATCTACAAAGACCTTGAAAAAGGAAAGAGATTATATGTTGTTATGAGTAGTGCTACAAGACTACAAAATTGGGTTCAGGTTTTACAAAAAAGGTTTCCTGATAAAAACATTTTATCTTATTTTAAGGGAACAGGAAAAAACATTAAGGATGTAAGGAAGGAATGGAGTGTTGCAGATGCAGTCTTCACTACAACTACTATTACTGTTGGTATCAATTATGATATTCCTGACTACTTTCACAGGTGTTATATGTCTTTTAGTAGTAATGCGGAAAACAAAATTGTAGACCTTTTCCAAAGTCATTACCGTGTAAGACACCTTAAAGATAATCTTGTTATAGCTCATATCATAAATAAAAAATTTAATATAGAATGGAAAAACATAGACCAATTTCTTATTACAAGAAATTTAAAATGGTTTGAAAATTGTATGATTAAAACTTATGAATTATTTGAGGAAGCTCCTGATTATCTTAAAGACCTTTTATGTTCTAACCAACTTGAAATTAACCTTTCAAAAGAAGTTTTAAATAATTGTGTTTATGCTTTTTTCAAAGAATGTAATTATGATATCATACAAGAAAAAAAAACGAGCGATTTAGAAGATGATAAAGAGGAACTTGTTAGTGATATGTTAAAAGATTGGATAAGTAATGATCCTGGACCTTTTCAAAATATTCCTCTTATATCAAGAGACGAGTTTATCTCTCTTTCAAAAAAGAAAATTACAGAAGGGTTTTTAATGAGTGAAGACCTTGATAAAATTAGTAAGTATAAATTTATGTCTTTTTTTACAGTTAACGACCCTGGTAGTTGGATTAAAGATAATTTTGAAACCGTTTTTTGGGAAATGTGGAACGGTTATCATAAAACAAGAATGAATAACATAAAAAATGAAAAGAAAGTAGATAGTGGTTATACAATTGAAACACTTTTTGAAAAACAGTATCATAAAAATCAAATTGGTGTTATGAATGATAAATCAATTTTGAAATTAAAAAAAATCAAAGAACTTTTGAAGGACTTGGGGTTGAAAAAAACACAAGAACAAAAGACTATTCCTTATACTGTTATGAAAACAGTTTTTAATAAGATACACGAACAAGAAAATCAATTAAGAAGCCTTTTTGATATTCCGGACCAAAGAAAGGATAAATCAAAACCTTTAACAGAGGTCAATTATAGTTCTATATTAAATTCAATTTTTAAGGATTTTGGATATACTAAGATTAATAAATTAAATACTAAAAGAAATAAGAAGGGAGAAGCTCCTTATTCTATTGAAATTAATACTACTCTTTTAAAACAAACAGGTTTATTAGATTTTATAAATGAAGATTTTAACATTGGTATGGAATTATACTCTTCATTAGATGTTGTTCCTAGTAATTCTAAACTTTTATCAGAAAACTTAAAATCAAAAATGACGAAAGAATATATTAAAAAAGACATACAATTCCTGGAAAATACTGTTTTAACAGACGGTAGTTCCGTTTGAAAATTCCTTTTTTATCATAGAATTCTAGGTCTCATCAGGGACCGCACGAACAGGGACTTGTTACATAGTAGGTAAGTTCCTTCTCGTGCGGTCTTTCTATTTCAAGGGAGGACTACCTTACTTTAAAATGAAAAGTTCTAAAATCAAAGTAAAATAAAAATGACGAAAGCCTATTTTAGCATAAAAATGACGAAATGTATTTTTAAAATAAATAATTTTAATTTTAAAAATGACTTAAATGATTAAAATTTATAAGAAAGGAAAATAATACAATGACTAAGAAATGTATCAGATGTAAGAAGGAGAAGGAGGAAACAGAGTTTAAAATATGGAAAGGTAATCTAACCAAAATGTGTTTAGTTTGTTTGGAAAAAAACAGGGAAGAAGGAAAAAGGTCTTATGAAAAGAATAAGGAGCGAAAGAAGGAATATGCTAAAAAAAATAAGGAAAAAATACAAAAAAGAAGAAAGGAATATTATGAAGACAACAAAGAAGAAATATTAGAAAAAAATAGAAATTATCGTAAGGAGCATAAAGAAGAAATTAAAAAAAATCAAAAAGAATGGCGAGATAATAACAAGGAAAAAGTAAAAAAACAAAGAAAAAGATATTATGAAAAGAACAAGGAACAAAAGAAGGAATATGCTAAAAAAAATAAGGAAAAAATACAAAAAAGAATGAAGGAATGGTATGAAGAAAACAAGAAAGAAGTATTAGAAAGAAGAAAATGCAAACACGGTTCTCAAAAACTAAATTGTAAAATATGCAACCCATTAGGTCATTTAAGATTAAGAGTATCAATTCGTGTAGCAGGTGCTTTAAAAAGGGAAAAAAGTAAAGCGTCAATAGAATACCTTGGTTGCGATATTCCCTCTTACAAAAAGTATCTTGAAGAAAAATTTAAACCGGGAATGACTTGGGATAATCACGGTGAATGGCATATAGACCATATCATACCTGTGATGTATAAAGAAGGTGAAGAAGAAATAACTCTCGAAATGGTTGAAAAAAGATTACATTATACAAACACTCAACCTCTATGGGCTAGTGAAAATATATCAAAAGGTAATAGATACATAGGTGATTACATAGAAGATTTCTAAATCATTTCTAAATCATTCTCTATATTTCAGCAAATATAGAGGATATATAAGACTGTATGACAGTTTAAATTATCTTTATAATCTTTAATATAATAAAAACAATGAAAATTAGAGAGACTAAGATGAATGTAAAATTTAATTCAGAAATAAGGGGAGATGGTTGGTTTAAAAGAGACCTTGGTAAATTTCCTCCTTCTATGAGAAAATTATTAGAAAAAATAGGAGATGAAGAAGTGAAATCATTATCTATCCACCGAGTTCCATTACCTGAATTAAAATCGATTGAAAAATTCTTTAAAGGTGGTAAATCCGCGTTTGATGATATTTGGCACCTTTTTCTTGAAATCAATGGAAAATACTTCCTTTCCAAAGATGCAGTATGGAGTTTAAAAAAAACAAGAGAAGACTTGAAAAATCCTAAATTGGAAAGCATCTCAATTCCAAATACAGAAATTAGATTTCCTTTAACAATTAATGATTGGTTAACAGTTACAGCAAAACGAGTTGGTAAAAACAGATTTTTTAAATATACATCATACGAAAATAATTGTCAGAAAGCAGTTCTTGATTTGATAAATGAGGTAGGTGTTGATAATTCCAAATACAAAGATTTTATATACCAAGACCCAAGTAAAATCTATGACGGATTACCAAAAATCAGTAAAGGTCTCGCAGATTTATTTAACTCTTTCAAGGAAGTGAAAGATAGACTTATTCAAGGAGAAGGAGGTTCAACTTGACTTTTCTTTTTCTCCCTCTTCCTTTTTTTCTTCCTCTTCCTTGTCTTCGCTACCTGCAACCCAGTATGGTAATTCAAGACTTCCCACTTTTTCTTTATACTCTAACATAATTGGTATAAAATCTCTTTCATATGTTAAAATATCATCAAGTTCCTGAAAAACATTTTCATTTCCAACAGTTCCAGGTTCACCAATTCTACTTGGTGCTTGAATAGTTTCTTCCTTTTCAATACGATTTATTTCGCGTTGTATTTCATATAACTTATCTCTTAATTCTATACTACTTAGAACACCTTGAATTTCGTGTGTATTATTCCTCTTCCAAAAACAAATGGTAATACTAAATGGTATACCATTGAGGTCAACAACATTATTATCAGCATCAGTTAGAGTGAAAGTAAAACCGTTTTTAATACTTTGATTATAAGTTCTACTAATCAGGTCAGGGTTATGATTGTAATGAACTGCCATACTCATTTGTTTGAAACTTCCATACCCTATAAAACTATCTAATACCCCTTGATTTTCAGTAGTAAGGTTAGTTTTCAAAAAAATTCTATGAGGGGTAGCAAGGTTTATACTATTCAAAGAAACAAGCTCTCCATTTGAATCAAATTGATTAACACTATTTTTTTGAAAACCAACCTGTTTAAACATCGAATTATAAAACACGAAAGAAACAGGAACATTGTTATGGTTTGAAACTTTGAAGTATAATCTATAAGTATCAAAACTACTTGGACTACTATAACTTACATTGTAGGTAAAATTTCCTAAGGCGTTCAATTTTTCATTAAGAGCATTGACAAGGTTCTGTCGAGTGTAATTTCCAGCTGTTAATTCAATACTTACGAAACTACCATTTTCATCAAGTAAAAATTTGTTTAAACCTTGACTAACATTAAAAATTGACCTTGGGACAGCAAGAGAGACTAAACTAATCGTGTCAATATCACTTGGTAGGTCGACTAAACTCGCTACAAAATCTTCATTTGTTCCAGAAATCCTTTGTTCTGACGAGAAAGTATAAGTGATTGGTCTGTAATTTGTAGAATTATGTAAACTCATTTGTTAAACCCAAGAAAATAAGAAAATAATAAAATCTTGGTTATAAGAAATAAAATATGCCTCAAAATAAACCTCTGCATAAACTTCAACAAAAGCTTGAAAAACAAGCACAAAAAACTAAACAAAAAGCTAGAAAAGCTAAGAAATTACAAGATAAAACCATAGATACAGACAGCGATAGCAGCGACGATGAAATATTTGAAATTGACTACGAACCAGGTTATGATAAAATCGAACTAAAAGAGAAACAAAAACAACCTGTAAAGAAGGTAGAAACAATCAAGGAACCAGAACAAAAGGTAGAACCTGAACCTGTCAAGGAAGAACCTGTCAAGGAAGAACCAGTCAAGGAGGAACCAGTCAAGGAGGAACCAGTCAAGGTAGAACCTGAACCAAAAAAGAAGAGCCCGGTCAAAGATAAGGTAGAACCCAAACCTGAACCAACAAAAACTTTATCTCAACTAGAAACTGATGAAGTGAAAAAGAAAATTACAGAAGCCAAGGAAACAATCAAGGAAATTCGTCAAGAAATCAAAAATGAAGATGATAAAAAAGAAATTCTCAAACTAAAAGAAGAACTAACCAAGTTCAAAAATGATTACATTGTATTACAGAAAGACTACACAAATTTGAAACAAAAACGAGGGAGATTGGAACATTTGAAAAGTTTAAACAGATTTGGTAATATGAAAATTAAGTTTTAAAAATGAAATGAAAAATCTATTTTCAAAAACAAATCGATAATCATTCTTAGAGAATTGGTTTCGAAGATTAAGACGATAATCATTCTTATAGAATTGATTTCGTAAATCAAGTTTTAATATATTGATATTAAATAAATATGAAATTTAATTTACAAAACCTTAACAATTTTAAAGTAAAACCAATTTCAACCGGAGATGAGGTTGAATGGAACGAGAAAAATTTAAGAAGTTATAAATTATTTGGACCTCATAAACATTTCACCTGTTATATTAATGCTAAGACTAATAGCGGTAAAAGTGTTTTAATTCAAAATATTATACAAAAAACAACGACGAAGAAGACTGTAATATGGATATTCTCTCCGACAACCGAAATCGACAGAGGTTGGAAATCTGAGATAAAAAGACTGACAGACAAAGGGTATATCGTAAACACATTTCCAGTTATACAAGAAAATGGAGTAAATCATTTACAAATCATACTTGATACTCTAAGTGAAGAAATTGGAGAAGGAGAAGAAGGAGAACCGGTTAAACCAAAGAGGAAAAAAGACATACCTATGAACCCCTTTACAAAAAAAGTTAAAATGAAATTTGATAACGACGAAGAAGATGAAGAAGAACTACCATTGATACCGGTAGACGAAGGAGAATACATAGAAAAGAAACCAAAGAAACCAAAGAAGGATAAAAAATACACTTGTAAAAATTTGTTTATATTTGATGATATTTCGAACCAACTAAGATTACCGATAGTAGGTGTTTTTGCAAGGAAATCGCGCCATTTTTTTTCTAATTGCATTTTTTCAAGTCAGTCGGCTAAAGACCTCAGTCCGGGCACGATAGGTCAAATTTCTCACTTTATTTCGTTCAAGGGAAATGCATTTTCAAAAATGGAACATATACATAGACTATTGGACCTGAGTATGGATTTCGATAAATTTTGGGAAATGTATCATCATTTTACAAAACAGAAATATTCATTTTTGTATTGTGATGTTAGAAGGGAAGAATATAGACAAAATTTCAATAAAAGAATTTTGATAGAAGATGTAGAAGATGAAAAATAATGATTACCACAAAAATTTATGGCTATACCATTTTGCACTCTCTTTCTTAGCTTGTTTTCCAAATCTCTTATAGTATAAAGCTCTTCTCTTTGATGAATTATGATTTTTAGAAGAATAATGACCTATTTTATCAAAATATTGTTCGTGAATCCGACTTCCAAATGAAGTAATGTATTTACCGTCTTTTGTGTAGGCATCGTATTTTGCGGTTTTTCTTTTTACAGCAGGAGCTATAAAAAGGTAATTATCTTTAAAGTATTTCATTTTATTAAAAAAAAAAAATTAAATTTTTAAAATAATCTCTTATTAAATAAACAATGTCAGAAATCATTTCAAAACCTCTTGATTTTTCAGTTAAATCTAAATCTCATTCTCAACCTATTATGAGAATGCTTAAGCCATTGGGCCAAGACAATGTCCAACTGAGTAATACCAGTGCGTATGGTCCTACGGAAATTTCTATAAATTCTTCTGTGTATAACCTTGCTAGAAGTATGTTGATGTTTCAATTAAACGTAGGAGCCCCAGCTTCAGGTAATTACAATCATATCGTTGACACCGCTCTTGCCAAGATTAACCGTATTACTCTTACAGACCAGGTATCCGGAGCACTTGTAGCAGATGTCTCGAATGTAGGACAGGTTGCTAGTCAGCTAAGAGCAGCTGTTTCTTTCAATGACTTACAGTCCAGACCTACTACTTCAGCTGCTACCGCCGCAGCTACTGAAGCTGCTTCTCAGGTATATCAGTTTGAAAATATTAGAGCTACTAAGAAAGCTGATGGTTTTAATATTGCCGGTGATACAGTAGGAGCCGAAAATCCTTTTACTAGTCCGAAATATGTGGTTTCAGGAGCTCAAAATTCCGCGGTTGTTCTTAATTACGCTGTGCCGTTGTCTGACTTTAAATTTACTGCGCTTGCATTAGATAAGATGATTTTCTGTCCTACCAACTTAACTCTTTCTATCTATTGGGAGAAGGTAAATGCTTATGCTTCTGAGGGAACTGCATCAGACAATCCAAGCACCGGGCAGATTGATGTTTCAGGAGCTTGCACTATTACTAACATTGGATTGAATTTGTATAACGAACAGAATATGAGTATCCAAGCTTCCTTGACCGAGAAGGTAATGTCTTCCGGTCTAAGTATGCCTGTTCCTTACTTGTCTACTGCTCGCGCAACTATGCCTTCCAGTGATAGACACAATTTCCAGTTGAACTTGACTTCTGCTTACGGAAACAAGCTTTTGTTTATCGCTAACAGTCCATTTTCAACGAGTGCTTATCATTCTACCAAGAGTGCTGTTGGTAATATCGAAACTTACAATAGTTTCATAGACCATATTCCAGTCTTGTATAACAAGGGAATTGATGTTCGTAAAGGAGAGCAATACACCGTGGCGAATAAGCATTACTTGAAAGACTCCGCTATTCAGTCTCCTTCTCAGTATGATGTTGATTTCCATCATTACGATGTTTTCGCCCAGGGATTTGAACCACTCCATAAGTTGGATGGTTCCGTTATTGCAGGTCTTGATTTGACCTCGAAGATGAGTGTATATCAGTGGGAAGCAAGTCTTTCCGCAGCTGCTTCTTACACTTACTTGACAACCGTATGTGGTCAAAAGCTTTTGACTATTAACTCATCCGGTATGTCTATTGTTTAATGAATGATTATCATAAAAACTTAGATTGTAATTTCAATTTTTATATATATAAAATTACAATCTCATATTTCATTCTGTTTTTGAAAATTCATTTTTCATTTCATTTTTAAAGCGCTAAATTTATCTCGCAATATAAATTTTAAAAGGAGGAACTTTGATTTTAGTTATTCTTCTTTTTTTTTACTATGTTCCTTACTCACATAACTCAGGGTTGTAGAAATTTCGCTTCCACCCATATCTTTAGCTGTCTTTTCTAAATCAGACAATGATACATCTCCAAACTTGTGAGTCACAAAACTGTGTCGTAATAAATTTGAACTCATCTTTTTTCCAAAAATAGCATTAAGTTCTCTTGTAATAAAACTTGGAGCAGGTCTTTTAAAAGAAGAATTAGTAATCAACCAATCAGTAGGAGCTCGCTTAGCCCATTTAGTAAGAATAGAATACAATTTGAAAGGAATATCAACCTCTTGACTACCTATTTTTCCAACGGTTTTAAAATCATTAAACACGAAATAAGGTTTCTTTGACTTTTTAATATAATTATGTTTAAGTCTATCTACATTTCTAATTTTCATCATAATATAATCCTTTGAACGACGAGGAGGGTTTAATACATATAAACTAAGAAGAACATATTTTTGACATATCATGTAATCTGTTATATCCCACTTTTTTTTATCCCAAGTAGGTTGAACCATTTTTTCGAGTTCATCATAAATTTTGAGAACATCTTCCCATTTAATAAAATTTTTCTTTTGAGTTTCAGACAACTCCTGAGCGACATTCTTTTTTCTAATAGTTTCTAAGTCTGCACTCATTCTCTCTCTTAAAATTTCAAGAGTTTCCTTCTTTCCCTTATAGTCTTTTTCAGTTTCAGTAAGGATAACCATAGAGGCTAATTTGGTTTTCCTTGAATTTACATTAATAGGTTCTAAACATTTCAAAATTTTATCAAGGTTATCTACAACATCTTTTGGTTTTTCTATGAGTAGATTACACATTCTTGATAGACTTGTAAGATTACTTATATAAGTTTTTATAGACGAATCGGATAATTTTGGTCTATTTTTTCTAAGAATTTCTTCGAGTTTCATTTATATAATACCAATATAAAAAAATAATAATAATTTTTTAGTTTTTATTAAATTTATAATAAATATCCTAATAAATATCCTTATGGTATTTTATATATTCTATATTTCTTCATTTATTATAATATAAATATAACAAAATGAAGAAAGAACCAGAAACTAAGGGATAAAATGACAAAAGAAAAATTTTTCTTTCTATATAAGTCATATTATATATGGTTATTTTGTTGAGTTATATAAAACTATTTCGTATAATATGGATAAATATGTAAAATATTATAAAGAATTTGGATAATTTTTGATTTATTTGGATATTTTCTATAAATGGTTATATTAATTTTTGATTTCTTGTATAATATAAAATATAACAATGCAAAATACAAACGATACCTATCAGACAATTATCAATACCGTTTCCGGAGATTTTGATCAGCTATTAGTGAGAGGCAAACCTATTGATAACCATATAGTTGATGTAGTAGTTGTCTCAGAAGATAATGGAAATATAAGTAGTAATGGAGGTTCATTAGAAGTATATGATAATGAATACTCTAATCTTAATGTAAAAATAACAAAGGGTAAGATTAGTAATGGTGAGTTAGAGAATGGATATGCTCTCAACCTTGATACTAATAACAATTTTCAAATAAAGAAAATAGAAGATAACTCAGTAGAAGATAAGGTTGTTATAGATGATGAAGATATTACATTAAATAATGATGTTCTCATTAATGGTAATGAACTAATTTTAGATAATAGAGAAGGTGGAGTTCCAGCTGAACTAACAGTAAGAACAACTTCCTCAACAAACCAACAACCTTCTAAGATAAACTTGTTTGAAACAAACTATGGATTTACAACTCCAAGAAACTACGGTATAAGTTTGAATTACAAGAATGGTTCAGGTAATCCTTTTAGCATACAGACAGTTGATAACAATGTAGCAACAGATAGAATAACTATACCAA
>Ga0070746_10000928_pt1 | contig 17574 bp, 28 predicted proteins | sample VirMetDEL_Mar_21_FD_77016 | JGI IMG/M metagenome (GOLD analysis project Ga0070746, IMG submission 77016) | Aqueous microbial communities from the Delaware River and Bay under freshwater to marine salinity gradient to study organic matter... | ecosystem: Environmental > Aquatic > Marine >...
ATTCGTGCTGTAAAAGAAGAGTTCCCAAAAGGTAAATAGTTAGTTCTTACAGGAGAACCCAATGCCTAAAGTTGGAAGCAAGCACTACCCGTACACTAAGGCTGGCTACAAGGCTGCTGCTGCGGCCAAGAAGAAGATGGCTAAGAAGAAGAAGAAGTAATGGCTAAAGACCCTCGCCTTGCTAGAGTTAGAGTCAGCGGGTACAACAAACCCAAGCGCACTTCCAATCATCCAACGAAGTCTCATGTCGTTGTCGCCAAAGAGGGTGACAAGGTCAAGACTATTCGCTTCGGACAGCAAGGTGTTAAAGGTGCGGGAGATAATCCCAAATCCGATAAACAGAAAGCCAGGCAAAAGTCTTTCAAAGCACGACATGCCAAGAACATTGCTAAAGGTAAAATGTCTGCCGCTTACTGGGCAGATAAGGTAAAATGGTAGTATGACTGTTGTAAATCCACCACCTCCAGAAAAAGAAGAACCCCCTAAATCCTCCCTCATCCCTTCTATGACGGTCAATGATTACAACACTTCTTTGAACGAACTTCGAGAGAGAGCTAAAGCTGCTGGGCTACGTCCTATGCAGATTATGCTCACCTCCTATCTTTCTCAAGGACTTTCGGTAGTTGATGGATTACTGGAAGCACTAGAAGGGAAGAAAAACGAGAAATGAACTGGCTAGTAGGGTATACTTTAGCAAGTATGGCAGCGGCGTTTGTTGTCGTTCGAATCTTTGATCAGTTTGTATCAGGGGTGAGCGACACCGCTACTAACGCTGCTCGTGGCGTGGTGTTCGTAAATACCTGGGCGGCTATAACAGCTAAGTCAGGGATGCGAGATTTCACCAAGTCTGCGAAACGACTAAGGCTCAAAAATTTGAGTGTTAAAAACAAATTAGAAAAGTAAGGATATTACTATGAACGAGTGGGTATTGGTTGCAATCGTTGCTACAGTTACCATCCTCCTGCTAGGTGGTGGTGGCTGGATCGCTACGATCCTACGCCGCAAGAAGGACTAATAAAGTATGCTTGCCCCGTACAGGGGCGTAGCTCAAGTACTAGGTCGTCGAATCAGAAGACGACTACTGTGGGTTTTCCTTTCCTTCGGCATCGGTGCTGCATCAACGTGGTATCTTCGGGAAGAAGTATTTACGTTCTTACTAGCACCTGCCGGAGGTAAGCTATCCCCCTTTAATGGGCTACCCGTATATACATCTCCCACTACTATGATGGGAGCCACGATCCAACTATCTATTAAGGGTGGAGTGTTAGCGGCCTTCCCCGTATTCGTAGTTAGTTTATATACGCTGTTAAGTCCAATCATCGCCCCGCCGCAACGTAAGTTCATCAAGATATTCTTACCTGCTACGGTTCTGTGCTTTTTTGCCGGTGGGACTTTCGCCTACTTTGTAATGCTCCCTACGGGGCTGAAGTTCCTACTCAGCTTTGGTGATGGTGTAGCAGTTCCCTTAATCAACCTCACAGAGTATGTGAGCTTACTTCTCTCGATGATGTTCTGGCTCGGCGTAGTATTTGAACTCCCCGTAGCTATGTTCCTACTTACTAAGCTGAGAGTAGTTTCCTACCTTCGTTTACGTAGAGTGCGGAAGTTCGTACCCGTGATGGCGTTCATCCTGAGTGCGATCCTCACGCCGACATTCGACATGATCAACCAGACTTTGCTCGCCGTACCCATCATCGTACTTTACGAGGTGGGATTATTCCTCTCTTGGTTAGCACGACCTGACGAAGGCGACTACTGGTACATAAAGAAGGTTTGGCGCACTCTCACTTGGCCTTACAGGAAACTGCGGTGAAAGACGTAGTTAAGCAGGGCTTCCTTCTACTCTTGCCTATTGGCATCTCCTTCTTCGTAATAAAGTTCATGTTCGACACGCTTGATGGTGTGCCGCAATCCCTCATTGAGATGGCCTTCGGGTATAAGATACCTGGACTAGGGTTGTTCATCATCCTAATCTTCTCCTTCCTCTTAGGCTTAGTCGTAGCCACAGTCGTGGGGCGCAACGCATATAACAAGATCGAAGGCGGGATGACTCGAATACCTTTCTTCGGACAGGTATATAACGTAGCCAAGTTAGTTATCTCCTCCTCCAGCAGTAACGATGGTATGCCGATCGTAACTGTAGAGTATCCCTCAGAAGGACTATGTGCTATCGGATTTATAACCAAGTACTTAGGCGACAATAAAGTAATGGTGTACCTCCCTTCAACTCCTGTACCTAATACAGGCATCCTCATTATCGCCCCTAAAGAAAAAGTTACTAAGTTAAATATCTCTACCGGCGACGCAATACGCATAATTACTTCGGCTGGAGTAGTCTCTCCAGACAGTGTGATAGAATAGATTCCATGCCTATACTCGCTGACGGATTTGAAGACGCATTTGCTGGTTACGATGTAATTACTCGTGACGGAGAACAACACCTTGTTGCTGTATACAACGAGAACAAGTGTGTTGAGATCCTGATGGAGCGAGATGGTATGGAACTAGAAGATGCTGTGGAGTACTTTGAGTTCAAAATTAAAGGGGCAAATCAACAAGGGGATGCTCCTTACTTTACTGAACATGCTCGTCGATATAAATTCTGAGGATAATAGATGGCTATTGAAAGCGTAACCAGGAGGGAACTGCGAAGCATCATTGCCGACACAGTTGCCGATAATATCGTTGAAGGTACAGCTACTGCTGGTACTTCGACTACGCTTACCGATACGTCTAGCCTTCTTTTCAGTAACGCAGATGCTCTGAACGGCGCGTGGATCTACATATACTCGGGGACGAGTTCAGGAGATGAAAGATCGATCAGTGACTATTCCTCCAATGTCGTCACTGTAGCCTCCTCATGGTCTTCAACTCCTGACACTACCTCAAAGTATGAGGTTCACCGCCGTTTCAGAGTAACTGACTATAACCGAGCAATCGACGCTGCTATGCGAGCAGCACGCTGGCAGTTCCTACAGCCTAAGACTTCCATCAGTCAACTCACTAACTCTAATCTACTTAACCCGCTGATGACGAATAGCACAGGGGGATTGGCAGATAACTGGACTAATTCAGGTAATGCCTTCTCCCAGGTGGTGTACAACCCCGCCTCTATTACTAACGAGCAGGTGAACATCACCGCAGTTGTATTCGCCTCCAGTTCTAATGTAATTATGCGAGTCAACGACGGAGTGACTAACACTACTGTGGCGCATGGAGGAACAGGCTACGAAATTCTTCGCATCAACAACTACTCCGCAGCAGCAAGTGCAGCCTCTGTCACTGTGTCCATCGAAGTTACGGGAGCCTCCTCTCTTACAGCATCGCTGGACAGCACTCGTAATATCCGCGGACCCTACACACAAAAATTAGTCTCCGATACCGGAGTAACACTCTACGTGGATAGTGTATATGTGCCAGATCCCTCCTCGTCAGTTGAGTACACAATACCTAGTGGATTTAATAGCATCCATAAAGTCTCGCTCGATACGGCAGGGACTAACGACGATAGGCCGGAGATGCACCGTCTCTTTTCGGAGGTAGATTCATACCTCTACCAGATTCGTGCGGGGTACGAATCACCGACAAACATCATACAGTTCCGGCACATCCTTCCCGATGATCGAGCCATCACTATTCAAGGGATGGGCGTACCCGACATGCTGACTAGCGACACTGACACAGTTGATGTGAACGTCGAGCCGATACGCCTTTACGCTGCGTACTATTTGAACTCTAACTCAGACGCACAGAGAGCTGCGTTCTTCCGTAATGAGTATGAGCGCATCCGCTCCATGACTAACGTACATTATCCAGCAAACAGCAGAATGGTTGATCCTAACTAATGTCTCACCAAGCCCTCGTACAGTCAGTAAACCTGGGCGGTGATGTCTACGCTGTCAGGAACAACGCAATCCAGATCGACTCTATTGATGCGTGGGCAGACCCTATTCGTGTAGTAGGTAACCAGCGTCGAGGAGATCGTCGTAACCTCTCACAGTGGGTGAAAGAGTCTAACAAGGCTGGCTTTGGCTACTACGTGACTGAGGGAAATCAAGAGGAAGGACATCCTTCCTTTAGTGGGTTTTTCAAAAGCTCATTAGATACCCGCTTTGATGGAATAGTATCTCTCCTCCCTAAGAAGGAGGAGTACACAGTCGAGTCTACAAGTGCGCCAATAGCTTTCTTTATTTCTGAACGAACAGCTGGCGCGGCTGAAGCTGTTTATGCTATTCCTGCCAATAGCAGTAGTAATATAAGTTTTTCTTTTGTTCAAGAAGGGTTTACTACTTTTACTAGCGCAGGTACGACAGTAGGCTACTACCCGACTTGTGAAGTAATCACAGATGCGGGATATCACCTTATCTTTGGTTGTAGTACCTCATACTCTGCTGGAGGATCTCCCACCACTCTAAAGAGAATCAAGGGAGGTGTTTGGAGTACTCAGGCACAGTCAGGACTTGCATATCCTGCCTGGTCAGTAGTTAACTTCAAAGGCATCCTCTACGCAGCGTGCTTCGACTACTCTAACCAACTCATCAGAATCTACCAATCCGCTGATGATGGCTCAAACTGGACTGCTATCGGTGGGATGGAAATTCCGTCTCACTATGAGTATCCTTCAATCTTAGGGTTAGCGATATACGTAGATGCGAATGGTGATCCTGCGATATATCTCAACACTCCGCTAGGGCTGTATCTGTTAGACCTGAGCGGAAACAGACTAGAACAAGTTATCTCTTTCCCTGCGCCACTGCGGTATGATGCAGCGCATCCTGCTAACGTGTACGGTACTCTTACTCCTCCGGTAGTGTGGCAGGGAGATATGTACATCCCTGTTGGAAGCACAGTTTATCGTTACAGGTATGATGGAACTTGGACAGATATCGCTCCTACTGGTGGAAGAGCCAGTCGGCCTTATGAGTCCGCTTATATAGATCAGATCAGAGGTATAGTTGCTGGTAATACACATTTATATGTTGGTATGGAAGCCACAGGTTACTCAAAGATATTCGCATACGACGGAGAAGCCTTTCACAACGTAGCAGACTGGTCTATTACTGATATCAACAGTGATGGGGATAGCCGAAGACTTGCTTCTACTATCGCTATAGTAAAAGAAACAGGTCAACCAACGCTGTGGCTCTTTGCTTCTTTGAAAAATTCCATTAGTGCTAGTTACGAAACTTACGCTCTTAGGAATCTTGAAGTAAGTCCTATCGCAGTTGGTGGTAATGTATCCCGCCGATACGAGAGCGCAGGGGAGTTAGTAAGTCCGTGGTTTGACGGAGGCATGACCGAGGTAAACTCAGTTCTCGCCGCAGTAGGTATCGGAGCCATCGACCTAAGTGCTAACGAGAATGTGAAGATCGAAGTCGCAATTAACTACTCTGATACATACGAGTCCGATGCTTGGAAGGTAAAGACTTTCACCAGCTCTACTGACAACCTCAAGAAGTACGAGGACACGGCTAACGGAGTGCTGGGCATCTCTGCGAAGAACTGGCGATACAAACTCACTCTCAACAGTGGAAGTGCCTCACTCACTCCGGTGTTCCAGTACCCAGTCTTCTACTACCAGAAGGTATTCACGGACCTACGTCGTTACTCATTCGAGATAGACATACGTCGAACAATGGAATTGAACAGATCCAAGTTCGCAAGTCCCCAGGATGTAATGCGCTCCATCATACAGAAGCGTGACTCGATTCCTCTGGTGAAATTCTCCTACTCTGGTACTGCTATCTACACCGGAGGTGAGGATCGTTACGTGCGGGTGGAAGCCTTCCCGCACATCGCCAGAACTGCTGCATCCTCTGCTGCGAGCGTAGACCCGCAGTCAGAGGAGATGTTCGTGCAGCTAGTCGTAGAAGAGAAACTCTAACAGGCTGACCACCCACAACTTAAGCACTTCTTGCAGCCTTCTGCGAGTACTACTTTACCTTTGCACTCAGGGCAGAGAAGTCCCTCAGTCAGTACTTCCTTGAATCTGCTACCAGCTCGGTAGACGGTAATCCCCTTACAGCCAGTCAACCACGCCTGTAAGTATGCCCCGCTCACATCGCTACGCTTTGCCTCATTCGGCAGGTTGATAGTCTTGCTTACTCCAGAGTCACAGTACTTCTGGAACGCAGATTGCATCTTTACGTGCGCTTCGTACGGGATCTCATCCGCTGTAGCAAATAATCTCTTAGTGAAAGAGCCAGCATCTGTATCAGATAGCTTGCCGCCATTTGCGACAAACTCAAGAATACTTTTAGAACGAACATAGTTCTTAAATTCCTCGTTGATATAAGTAAGAGTCTCACCCTCAAGGATGTTGTGCTTAGTATATCCAAGTCGGAATAACGGCTCGATCCCCGAAGAGGCATCCGCAATCATTGAGATAGTCCCCGTAGGTGCGATAGTCATACGACAAGCGTTGCGGTACTTCCCGTCAATAGATGCAGGGTATGCACCTTTCTCCTGGGCGAGTTCCTCGCTGGTCTTGTCGGCAACTTCCTTTATACGACCGAAGAGTTCTTCAGCCTTGCTTATAGCCTCATTACTGGTGTAAGGGATTGCCATCTTAATCAGCGCATCTGCCCAGCCCATCACGCCAAGTCCTACTTTGCGAGTAGCCTTAGTCTGCGACTCAATCTCTTTAGTGGCGTACTTGTTTTCGTCAATCACGTTGTCCAAGAACCGGATGGCTAACTTAACTACTCTGTCCAGCTCAGTGTAGTCAAACTCTTTATCCTCCCTAACCATCTTAGCTACATTGATAGACCCGAGGTTGCACGACTCATTAGGAAGGAGGGGCTGCTCACCACACGGATTGGTAGCCTCGATATCTCCAATCCCCATCTTTGAGTGCTCACGATTCACCGTATCAAGGAAGATTGCCCCAGGCTCACCGTTCTTCCACGCACCGTCGATGATGAGGTTCCATATATCTCGAGCACGTTTCTTACCAACGACTACCCGGGTGTGCGGCTCTACCAAGTCATATGACTCATCCTTCTGGAGCGCAGTCATAAACACATCAGTAAGTCCGACAGAGATGTTGAAATTATGTATCTCACCTTCGACAGACTTGCAGGTGATGAACTCTTCTATATCTGGATGATCCACACGAAGCACCGCCATGTTTGCACCATCACGCTTACCACCCTGTGTAACCATGCTACTGACTGAAGAGAGCATCCTAAGTACGGAGATAGGTCCACACGCTTTTCCGTGCGTAGTGGAGATTGGCGCACCCTTCTGGCGCAGACGACTTAGAGCAAATCCTGTACCACCGCCAAACTTCTGCACCAACGCAGCAGACTTAGCAGTGTTCATGATCTCGCCCATCGAGTCATTAAGAGGGAGAACAAAGCACGCAGAGAGCGTACCTTGCCCCGTACCGGCGTTCATCAGAGTTGGTGAGTTGGGGAGGAATTTGAGAGAGTCGATAATCTCAAAGTAGTCTTCCTCGTACCCTTCACTTCTATCAACCGCAGAAGCTACTCTTCGTGCCATAGCTTCGGGAGACTCAACAACATCCCCGAAATTATTCTTAAGAAGGTAGCGTTTGTTCAGTACGATACGGGCGTTTTCAGTCAGTTTCATGTGAGTCTCCTGATAAGGGGTAGACCCACGATTATATCATGCCTTCAAGAAACTCTGCCACCAAGAAATCGCACCGCTTATACGATCTAGCCCCTCTTCTAGTTCTTTTTTGGCAACGGGGATAAGCTCACCATACTGGTCAAACTCCCACGCCAAACTAGACACCTTGCCCAGTTCCATCAAAACCAGGCTAAGGAAGTCGTAGTGGTACTCTATTTCCCCCCATTCTTTGCGGAGGGTTCTCTCAGAGGGTTTCAGGAGTGCTTTCTCACAATCGAAGGCAAACTAACAATAGCTAACAACATTAGTATGGAAGTCAGTAGATCTATCATACAGCATTTCTCCTCGAAATACTATTATATCACTACAAAGTTCCCTTAGTTTCGTCAGTCAGCCACATGATTAGTATTAGCAAGCCAAATGATCCGAGTAAAAGAACGAATACACTCATCCTCTCCCCCCACGATCAACATACTGCTTACCGAAGACGAGAGCCTTGCCTCGATGTATTAGATGCTGCGTGACAGAGAAGAGATTCCTCTCTCGTGAGAACTCAATAGTGCTGAAGCCTTGTTGCCAGTTGCGACTTTGCGGACCTTTCTTCTTACCTGGAGGAACATTATCCCCTTCGATATTGCACAGGCAACCATTACTCCACCATCCAAAGACATTGTCATACGTAGTCTTGTAAGTGACTTGCATCCGGTGGAGATGTCCACTCATACCGTTCTTCACTTTGTCACTTACTTCTACAGCAGAGGCGTACTTTGAGTGCGAGTCCCCATGAGTAAAGATGAATTCACCGCCGCCTCCGAACTTGTACCGCCAGTCATTCCCATACGGCTCTACATACTTGAGGTTGCTAATATCTGCGCCGTAGTGCTTCAAAAAGAAAGGTACGGTCAACACTCCCTGATCAGTATCTAGTAAGTCATAGAGCGCAGGAGCCGCCTCATACACATAGTTAGGTAGTCGCTGCTCGTGATTACCGGCAAGCCACACTCTCTTACACTGTTCGCCAAGTGCTTCATTCTCTTGATTGAACCGCTTCGCCACCGAGTTAACTACACGACGCAAGTCCAACCCAGTCCCCGGCTTACGCAGGAACTTCAGTGTCAAACCATCGAAGTCAAACCTATCCCCGAGATCCACACAGTAGTCGTAGTTCCGCCCAGCATCAGCCTCACTCTTCATCACCTCAACAACCAGGCGTTGCGCTCTCTCATCCCCGTAGGGTTCTTGCTGGTCCCCAAGCACGATGAACCTTGTTACCTTCTCACCAGTTTCGATCATAAGAGTCCCTCTCAATCAAGTACTGTTCGTATTCCGCCTCGCAGGAGTAGCACCACATCACATTATCCGAGTAGTGTCCACACTCTGCTAGAAACTTTTCATCTCTCCCCAAGACTTCCCGTACTCGCCTTCTACGAGCAGGGGTACTGATAACTTTACTACGTTCTCCATATAGGGTTTCGCCCATTGGTAAGCCTCCAATTCTTTACCCTCTGGAACTTGCATCATTAGCGAGTCGTGAACACATGGCTTCCACCGTACCTCAAACGAAGGTAGGTTGTCCTCCAACTGGAGCCATGCTCTCTTAACGATCTCAGCAGCAGTTCCTTGTACAGGCATGTTAACAGCCTTTCGTAGAGTTTGCGAGTTAACCTTCTTATAGTAAGCATTAGTACCTTGCAAAAACTCTACATTCAGGCGACGACCAAACATCGTCTCGACGTACTTATTCTTCTTGATGGATTGCTTAATCTCCTCATAGTAGTCCACAAACGTAGGCCAAGCCTTACGATAGGACTGCACCAAGTGCTTCGCCTCACTCTTCTCAATGGGCATACGCTGCTCCCTGAATAGTCGCATCAAGACAAAGGTTGCTGATTCATCATCCGGTTCGTAGCCCAGCCCGAAGTTAATCACTTTGGCAGCTCGTCTATCCGTGATATTCGCCACCTTCATCATCTCGGCGTGGGGATCCCTCCCCTCATTGAAGACTTGGATCAAGTTCTTATCCCCGCTCAAGTGGGCAAGGACTCGGAACTCAATAGCCGAATAGTCAATCTGTATGAGGGACATCCCCTCATCAGCAATAAAGACGGGCTTAATCCTCTTCGGAGGGGTTTGCATATTTATCCCCCATTGCCCATCCTTTAGTTTCCATCCCGAAGCACTGAACCTTCCGGTATCCGTACCAACCTGGTTGAAGGATCCGTAGGCTCGATCTCCCATTCTTTGCACAGCCTGGGCGTAACTACTCAGGAACTTAACATCCTTCTTATAGTCGAGGATGTCTAACGCCATCTGCGTCCCATTAGTAAGTAACGTATCCTCATCAGTCTTCTCAGTATCGAGAAGGATCTTCGCCTGTTCGTGACTGTTTGGATTAAACTGCCACTCCTGAGATGCCTTCATCGTTGCGTTCTTTGATGGTCCGATGCGTCGCCCGTTATACAGATATACCGGACGACCCTTTACGTAATCACTCACCACTTCAATCATGCTCATCGCTCGCAAGATGATGGACTCCTTGAGACTCTCGGTGCTTTCCAAAGTCTCTTTGACCATCTGGTCTACACGAGCGCAGTCTATCTTGAAGCCTTCGAGCTGCATCTTCACAACGAGCGGAGTCAGGCGCATCTCCATCTCATATACATCATCCCTACGGTCTTTGAGGAGTTGCCACAACCTGTAGGTGGCGAGAGCATCTCCTGCCGCATACTCGGCAGCTACCTCAATATCAATCTCATCAAAAGTACCGGACATAATCTCAGTAAGATCAGTCATGTCCATGCCGAGTAACTCTTTGCCGAGAGCCTTAAGACCTAAGTGCTCTTGCCCCGTAAGTCTCGCCAGCACCATAGTGTCGTGGCACTCTGCCGGTGGGGTAAGTCCCCAGGCAGAGATACAGGACAACTCATAGTTCAGGTTGTGACACACTATACTCACTTTCCCAAGTAAGTAGCGCAACGCAGTGAGAGAGTCCTTCCCTGTAAAGTAGTACGCATACTCGTCTGAGTCAGTGAAAGAAAACCCCACCAACTTGGTATAGGTGGGGCGCAAATCCGTAGTCTCAAAGTCCAGTGCGATCTCACTCTTGAGAGGAAGTTTGTACAACTCCCTGAACGAAGTGAGGAGTCTATAGTCCCATTTTGCGGTACTTTTCTTGGTTAGCTTCGATGACTTCTCTATCTCCGAACTTGTCGAGGTTGGAGTAAAGGGTGGTGTACTTGTCAACACATCCTCCTCTGTACCACTTGAGTACTTCATGTTCCGCAGCACACGATGGACAGTACCACGGTATATCCCCCACTCCATGACAGTGGATACAACGTGTGGTGTGCTCTGCGCATAGTGTTATCTTGCACTTCCAGCAGAAGTTAGTTGCTGGGTTCTCGTCGTTACGCCAACGACAGAGAGGCATTCTCTCAAACTTTTGTAGAGTCAAGGAGTTTCTTCGCTCCGGTTCTGCCTAGTCCAGGTATCTCCATCAACTCTTTAATGGATATCCCAGTCAGGTCAAGGCGTGGTGATCCAAACTTCATGTATAAGTTTAACGCAGCCTTCTGACTGAGCGCAGGGTAGAGCAGACGTATCGCACTTGCTTCGTTGGACAAAGTCTTGGTAACTACACGACTCGAGAACTCGCTACGACTTTTGAGGGATCGCTTAACCATCCCGCCAACCATGCGAGGCAAGTCCTTCTGATAAGGCACGTAGATAACTGCGATGCCCCTCTCTTGAAGGCGAATCATGTAGTTAGTCATACCGACGTAGGGGTACTGGAATAGTTTCCAGCACTTCCCGTCTATATTGCGGTAGTACTGCCCAGTGTGATTCCCACCAACCTCTGCAAGTAGCCTACCCTGATCATCCGCACGTAGCAGTCCTATAACTACTACGGCTTTTGTTCCCTCGAGTTCGAGCATCCTCGTCTCTTGGTCAATCATGTGCTTGCTTACGATTGAGGAGGCAAAGTCCGATGCCAACTTCAGCTCTAAGTAAGTAGTCCCGTAGCGAGACTCCCACTGAACATCCGCTTCTTGCAACTGCTCTTTCACTACAAGCCAGTCACTCGGCAAGTAGCGATGCACCTTATCGGCAAGGAACTGAGTGGCCTTACCCCTGTGATCCACTCGCAAAAGGGTAGACAAAGTCTGGCCTGAGTTGAGAGAGACTTCGCCAGATATTGTAGACTTCGGTTTCATCTTCTGTTCCTTCAAAGCGTACCTCAGACGGCTTAAGAATCTCTCGCTTGAACTTCTTCGTTGCACGCATACTTCGTGCTCTATCCTTCGCAAGAGTGAGTTTGAAAGTCTTACGTATGAGTCCACTGGCCTCAAGTCCGAGCGCAGTACTCACGTTGTAAGAGAGGGACTTCTCCCCCGCAGGAATGTACCCGTAGTCTTTCCATATCTCAACCAGGCGTGGGTCATGCGCCAAGTAACTGGCTCTCCCCAGTTGTCCCTTATCCTCGATGATCTCTTTCTGTCCCGCAGTCATGAAGACGTTGCACCGCAGTTTGATCAGCGCATACTGCACGATATCGAAGTACCACTTCTTGATCGGACCCCAGTCGCCTGACTCAAACCCACCTGTCAAAGGATTGTTAGAGTTTGCTGCAAGTGTTCCAGTGTCCACACCCTTGAGGGATGCCATCTCGTTCTGTGCACGCTCCCACACATTCTCCACCATGTCGATGAGCACACCGCCGTAGCCAAGAGGCGTAGAGGCAAACGCAGGAATCACCTGCTTCTCCATCGCAGCACGCATCTCCTGGATGGTAATCGCATCCAAGATAGTCAAGTTCGCTGGCACACCACCGAAGAAGGAACACACCCTCTCAATGTTGTACTCCGTATCAAAAGCAAAAAATGGCATATCGGGATTGTCGATAGCCACCTGTACTAGAGCCGTAGTCTTACCACTCTCTGGTCCGCCAACTACAAGTATTGTTTCTTTCATAATTATAAAATGCCCCGATACAACGGCTCGGGGCCACACCGACTAGCCGTTACGAAGAAGTGACCAAAGCGCAGTGTCCGCTGCGAATCCTTCGATTTCAACTGGAACCATGCCCGACCAGGTAGCAGGTTCCTTAGCGAGGTCTTCTGGGGCGCAGAAGTCGCCACTGGCGAGGTAAAGCCAGTTTCGGTTGACGTTGATCACTTCATCTCCACTAGAAGTAAGGAAGACGTTAGAGGTGCTGCCATCAGCATTGGTGGCTACGACTCGCTTACCATCCGAGTCTGTCTTACGCACATTACGCATGTAAGACTTGTAGCCATCCTTGCCATTGGACATGCGGTGCAAAGTACTCTCACGGAATACAAAGCGGTGTCCCATCGCCTTCTTCCAATCGTCGGCACTGTCAGGGTCAAAGCCACAGGCTATGAAACTGGGCTTGAGGATCTCAAACCACTCCGACCCCTGATACGGAGGAGCGACATCGTCATTCTTCCATCCGCCGTACCGAATATACACGTTCCGGTCATCGAACTCTTTCCGAACTTCATACTCATCCGTAACTACAACATCAGTCAACGGCAGTACGATCTGCGATACGTCCTCAAAGCGGGGGTGCTGCTCGAACCTCGGTTCGTCAATCAGATTACCCTCTTCGTGGGTGTTGCGAATGTACGCAGTGGTTGGACGAGAGTGTGTTGCGAAAGCCATATTATTCCTCCTCAGTAAGTGGGAGAGATTCATCTCCCTCACTCTGTTGTATCGCACGAGCCTCGGCCTCGTCAAGCAGGAGAACCATCTCCTCAGTGACGAACTTGACTCGCTTCCATTCAGTATCAGTCAACTCGTAGATTGAGCCGTTGATACGACGAATGTACCGAACATTCTCCCAAGTAGAGGGATCGCTCCCTCGTGCTACGTAGTCAGGGTTCTTACGTCGGAGTTCCTTCTCACTCTCTGCGGAGTGAAACCCACGACCAGAAACAATCCTAACTACCCCAGGCATGTTCATCGGATCATCCATTATGAACCTCCAATAAACTTATACACACCATGTGTAGGTTTACTAATTATCCGATCATCAACCATCTTGTCGAGCGACCTACGTACAGTTCTTTCGTTCATCCCTCTAAGTAAGTAGTGTCCCGACACTTCTTGAAAAGTGGCTTCACCCAGTTCTTTGATTACCTCCTTCACTACGGGAAAGGATGAAGCCTTAGTGCCGCTCTCGGCGGACAACAATCCCGTAACCTCGTCTTGATATACAAAGAACGTAGGTAGTATGTGCTTACGGCTACGTCGCTTTGTCTGATTGAATTGTGGGGTTCCATTCTGTTTGCGGTAGTGCCAGAGCTGGTCTGCCATTGCCTTGAACATCTGGTTCCCAAAGAACGCATCACCCCCCTCGTCAATAATCTTCCCATCAAGCGTGCGCTTATCACGGTGGTCATGATGTACGAAAATTACTGCAAGTCCTGGATGTTTTGCCTGTAAGTACTGCACCGTGGTGTGGACATTCGAGGCAACCTCATCATCCTTTGCCGAGCCTTTGAAGCTCGAATATAAGGAGTCAATTATAAGCACTTTTTTCTGAGGTAGCAACAGGTCTAACTCTTTGACTCCCGCATCTTCGAGATCCGCCAAGTCCATCGGCGTGATGAATACATAGTCCCACTTATCTGCCGCACTTCCCCACTTAGTCGCCGGTCCGACAACACGTTCCAACAAGTCGTCGGGCGCACCTTCAGTCTGGCAGTAGAGCACCTCCACCGGCTTCACAGTCGTGAGAGGTCCCCAACTCTGCCCCGACGCAATCATCACACTCAGGTGCCCGATGAAGTAAGACTTACCATGTCCCGGCGGACCATGAATAATGCTAATCGAGTCAGCATAGATCATGTTCTCAACGTAGGCTTCTCGCCCCTCATCAGAGTTATTGAGTAGTTGATTGAGGCTACCCTTTCTGACGATGGGCTTATGAGCCATGACACTCCAGTCGGAATTCGCACCCGCCAAACCAGTCACACTCATCCTCAACGGTGCGACCAAAGATACCTGGGTATGTACCTAGCCTCTCATATTTGCGACGTTCCTCACGCCGTAGAGTTAGTTGCTCCCAGTTTTTCTCAACAGCCTCGTCAGAGATTTGGATATGGAAAGTTTCCATCCCACCACCGAATCCATAGTCAACGATGAGCCAGTGTTCCCTGCGTCCGGTGTAGTGCATAACAGCCATCATGTGTTGCCACCAGCGAGGATTGTCCCTAAGAAGCACAGCTTCAACGGAGAGGCCTTCCTCACGGTCTGCCTTACGTATGGCACTCCGTGCCGTCTGCTTCGCCTCTACGTAGAGGTGGTCAACCTTGCCATCGATTGAGTACCAGAGTTTATCTTCCTCTGACCACATATTCTGCTCAGTAACCCCGAGCATACTGAATTGGAAAGCGTATCCCTTTGCGAATCGGATGACTGCCTCATCATCCGCCGAGTCGAAGCCTATCCCCGCATCGGCCTTCTTCTGTGTCTCTTCTTTCCGGCGAAGGACTTTCTGGCTGCAAACAAAATCATCACTAATGTGATCAGCGATAGTACGTGTACCAGGCTCAAACCACTCACGAAGCGTCGCAAGATTCTCCCTCACTTTCTGGACTATGTAACTTTGCGCTACTCTATCCCGCTGTATGGATATTCCATCCCCAAATGCGGGCGAGAACAATTCATCTGCTATCATATGTATATGACCCTCACTGATTCACAACAGGCGTTCCTGCTGGAGCGTCCACATCATCGAACCGATGCGTCAGCCGCACGTAAGATCGGTATTGACTCACGTACTCCCACCAAGTGGCGAATGATATCTGAGGAGTTTCGCACTGTCTATGCAAAGACGATGGCAGCTAGAGAGAAAGCTCTCGAAACCTTCAATGAGTCGTACATAAAAGAGACGCTGCGCCCCAAAGCAATTCGCCAAATGGAAAGCATCTTGGACACTCCGATAAGGCCTGATACACCTCCTGCGTTGGTTGGACACATTAAGGATACATCCATAAAGGTGCTAACCGCAACAGGGGATCTTCGTAACGAGGACTCGGCTACGAATAACATCATCGCCTTTATCCAGAGTGCCCAAGATGTTAAGTCTACGTGGTCACAACCCGTTTACGAGAGTACAACGAAGTCCGCCGATCCTGCGCCATTTGCTCTGTTGTCGGAAGAGCCGCAACCTCTGGATACTTAAGCCGAGAGCAGAGTGTGCATTGTAGTGGGAGGTGAATATACCTCCGGTAGTACACCCCGCCACAATGTTCTCTCTTACATTTTTCCATTAGATAAATCCCTTAAAGCTGCTTCAATGTATACCGTGGCATCCATCAACTCCTCCTGGAGGTGAGTTAACCACTGCTGTAGGTTGAGATCCGTACGATCCATCGTCGTGCCGTACTTGAGTAGACCCTTAGTCTCCCTCTCTCGAAACTTTATAAGTACGTTAGTGTATGTCTCACTCATCAATACTTCTCCCCGTAGTGTGCCGCTATCGTCTCGCAAGGACAATCGTCAGCGTCGGTAGGGTTGCGCCGTGCGCCGGGATAGCGGTGGTCATAGCAAAAATTCAGGGGACGTTTGTGATTCCGTTCGAACCAATGACTATCTGGGTGTTCTAGTTCACAGTAGTACCACTCCCCGTTTTGACATGCATCTGTATGGTCTGTATTAGGTGGACTGTGTAGGTACATTAAGTTTTAATCCTCCAATAAAACCTTCAATATCTCCCAACCCGCTTCAATAAGCCGGTCTTTAAGATGATGTTCGTTTTCATCTAACCATTCTACGCACTGTCTCAATGTCCAGTCGGGTCTTAAATCCTGTATATCTACAGGTGTCCATGAAGTTGTTACATACTTAGTCATATCTTCTCTCCGTTTTGTGTAATCTCAACAAGCCACCCGCTGCTCACATGAGCGCAGGGCTTCAGCGTAGCCACCAGCAGCCCGTTGGCTTCTACAGTGTCAACGTCTTCGCTACGCATCCGTTCGGTGATGTAGAGACGCATGTCTACGCAGCGGCTTATCACATCAGCGCGCTGTTTCCACAGTTGCTTGTACTCGCCACTCTGTATGTTTAATTTGGTCCCCTTCTCCAATAGCAGCATGTCAGTCAGCCGCATCACGGCATAGTTGCCGATAAGTTCGGGAATGGTCTGCTCCCGTGTTGTCACTCAGTCACCTCCTCAGTGCCTTCAATGCTTGCTGGGTATTTTCAACACGAGACTGGGCTTCTTTGAGGATCTCTTCTAGTTGCTTATCCTCATCGAGATAACGAACCCCTAAACCAACTGCCAAAAGTCCGACGAGCAAGACAAGTTTTATTTCGCTCATCACGCAATCACCTCTCTGATACTCGTTGCCGTTTCACAGTCCTAATCACCCAACCGGATAGCGTCCAGCCGCCAAGCAGGTATATCCCCGCTCGCAGGGCAACCCGCTCAAACACCAAATCAGGCCACGTTTCGGGCATCATTGCGACTACAGGGAACGTAAAGAATACCGTGAGCAATGTCTGCGCCACATATGACCAACGCAATCCCCTCATTACAGATCCTCATAAACTTCTTTGTTCAACACCCCGTCCATCAACTGGGTGATCATGTCACGCACCTGTTTCTCATCCCCGAAGTACATGGATAAGTTCATCGCTCCCTCGGAAGTGAAATTCACCGTCACATGGGTAATGTCATGCAGCATGAGGTCTACCTTGTGGAACCCTGTGGAGAGGTCGTTCGCTGGGAACTCCATCACCCGTGCCGTGACTTTGTTGTAAATCCCTCGTGGGCGCATCCTCATGAGTCCATATGCCTTTCTATAATCCGTAGGATTGAGAATACACGCTTCGAGTCGATAGAGTCGTCGGGAGTCCACAGCATCAAGTGTGCGAGCAGTCTCGTCGCTGCCTCAAGTACTTGGGAATTTGTAGGTTTCTCCACGGGTGTTTGTTTTACAACTCGTTTCTCTG
>Ga0070746_10000929_pt1 | contig 17570 bp, 12 predicted proteins | sample VirMetDEL_Mar_21_FD_77016 | JGI IMG/M metagenome (GOLD analysis project Ga0070746, IMG submission 77016) | Aqueous microbial communities from the Delaware River and Bay under freshwater to marine salinity gradient to study organic matter... | ecosystem: Environmental > Aquatic > Marine >...
ACTCCAATAAGAACATTATATACATTAAGTAATTATGAAGAAAAATCAATAGATTTAGCAAGGTATCCAAATAATATAATAAATATATGGAAATCTCGCAAATCATATACTAGATCAATAATATACAATCCTACAGAAAAAACAATAGATCAAGAATTACTTAATGTATCAAAATCCTACCTACCATTAGTTGATAAAGATAATAATACTATTACTAGATATACATTTCATAACAGAGATTTATATTTTGCAACTAATCAAAGAGGAGAAACACCATTAAGAGCAGTAAGAGAAAGATTAGAAAGTGGCAGGCAATGGGGGATATATGATTTATTACTTTTAGATACTAATGCATTAGTAGCTGAAAACTACGCAGTTAACTTTCCTGAAGGAAGAGCAAACCTCAATGATTCATTAATACCTATACAAGCTCCTTCAAATAATCAAGATTTTAGAAAAAGAATAAGTGTATATAGCAATATCGGATTAGACTATAATGCACCAGATACAAGACTTGAATCAAGAGTTAACATGGGGGATCCTGGTGGAAAAAGCTCAAAAATAGTATATAAATTAGATCCAATTACAGGTAAAAAGAAAAACTATTCATCTGCAACACTAACAGTACCTAATGCCTGGGGATCAGTAACAACGACAAGGAATGAGGCTGGTGCAATTATTGAGGATAAAGGAGAAGCAGGATCCTGGGCTAATAAACACGGATCAGGTTACGCAAAAGCTGTTAATAAAGTTAATATGATCCCTGTTTACCAGGGTGCTACAACATTACCTCCCTCAGTAATTCCAAAAAATGATTTAGTAAACTTTGCAATTGGAGTTAATATAAATGATAGTCCTTCTAATACACTATTTAATTGGATACATTTTCCTGCACATTTAAACGACATATCTGATACTTATTCATCTGATTGGAGTAGCACACAATATGTTGGAAGGACAGAAAAGTTTTATAAATATGGTGGAGGATTTGAAAGAAAAATAAGTACCTCCTTCATTGTAGCAGCTGAATCAAAAGCTGAATTAATACCAATATATAAAAAATTAAACTATTTAGCATCATCTATAGCTGGAGACTACACTAGATATGGTTATATGACTGGTAACCTAATGAAACTATCAATAGGTAGCTACGTACATATGGTTCCTGGCTTCTTACAAGGTATAACATATACTATGAAGCAAGGATATCCATGGGAAATAGCCGTATCAGGATTTTACGATGCAGAAGGAAAAACCATAGTAGATGATAGTGTTAAAGAACTTTGTCATTACATAGAAGTAACAGGATTTGACTTTACAGTAATACATAACTTCCTACCAAGAGTTGCAAACGATAGGCCAATGAATACTGGAAGAAGATTTATATCATTAAGAAATGCTACAGGTACAAATTGGAGTTATACTGGAGAGGCAACAGGTATAATAGAAGGATTAGATATAGATAACGGATCATTAGAAGTTGTAGCACTGGATAGTGAATTTGCTGTAGGAGGAACAGATGATATAGATCAAAATTTAAGAACTGGAGATACAAGTAATCCAGTTAGTAATCAAAAAACAGATAAAGCTTTATATAATGGCACTGTTAAATTAGATATAAATGGAATGGGTCAAAAAACATATGAAATTGTATATAAAAATGGTAGAGCATATGGTATTACTGAAGATGCTACAGGAGCATATGAAGTACTACTAACTGATTATTTCACAGAACTACCACCTGAAATACAGGAGCAAGTTGAAGCTTTCACTTATCAAGATTTTGAAACTAAGATATAATTTGATATAATTATATATGAGATATGAGATATGGTACTGTAAATATAATAAAAGATAGAGAGAATAAAAAAAATATTCAAGCAAACTATCAATACCCGGAAGTTAATAAAATTGATGGAGATTTGTATATTTATGCAAGTGCTGGAGATCGTTATGATACATTAGCCAATAAATACTATAAAGATCAAAAATTGTGGTATATCATTGCATTAGCAAATATTGATATTACATCTAATCCAGCATCATTATTTCCACCATTAGGTGCTCGAATTAGAATCCCTGCTGATTGGCAAACTTTTCTAGTAGATAATGAAATTGAAAGCGCAAGAAGAATTTTTGTAGAAATAACAAATGATTACACAGAAATTATAACCGGTTTTACACAAATAAAATTATACTAAACTATGGCTACTAATATTCCAATACAGAGCGATAGTGGATTTAACCCTATTGTAGGAGAAGGTTTTTCAGAAGTTACTCAACGATGTATAAGATGCAAGCAAAAGCTCATAGCTAAAAACAACCATGATACTATATCATATTTTAATAATAATCCACCTTGGATAAAAGTTGCATCTAGTGTAAGAGTAGTAGGCAATTCTGGACGAAGAAAATTACAAACAGCAGGAGTTGGAACGGCAACTTTAATGGATAAAAACCTAGCTCAAAATTTTGTTTTATTTTCTGAATTAGGAGCAACTTATGATACATACACTTTAACACCTGATCTTGGGAATGCTTTTAAAAAAGCAGGTATAGCAGGGTTTGGAGGAAAAGGTCTTTTTACTAGTGTATACGGATTCGGAGAATTAGATTTTGGTTTAGTACCAACCGCCGGTATTACTGATATGACTGTTGAAACATTGGGAGATAATGGTAGTATTAAAAAAGCAACCATTAATATAACAGCGTATAATAAAGTACAGTTTAATATCTTAGAACTATTATACATGAGATTGGGTTATCATGTATTAATAGAATGGGGTAAATCAAAGCATCTTACTAAAGATTGTGAAGTAGTTCCAATGTATAAAACAGCTCTAGAACAATATTGGTTTGATGACCAAAACTTTCCAGATGTATCAGATGATGGATTACATGTTGACTTACTTAATAGTCAAATAAATATTTTAGAAAAAATAGCAGTAGTTGAATCCTATATGGAAGTAGCGGCTGAAGAAGCAGGACGAGCTTTAGAAGGGTCTTTTACAGATAGAGTCTTGGCAGGTTCAGAAGCGCGAGAAGCTGCACGACAATATGATATATATCAACTTGTAAAAGATAGATTTAATGCACAATTAGATACTGTAGAAGATAAAATTGAAACTCTAATGGAAAACTATTTAGAATGGTTTACATATAACTTTAAACAGTATAGAGAAAGAGGATGTGATTATGATGGTATGATTGGAAGAGTTTCAAATTTTAATTGGACAGTAGGAAGTAATGGTGAATATAAAATAAAAATAGAAGTTCTTTCTGGTGGTGATTTATTACAATCATTAACTGTAAATTCAAATCAAAATATAGTAGGACCTAATGAATTAACTATTACAGTTCAAGGAACTAATCCTCTAGGAGTAACTAAATCTACTGGTGATTTAGCTAAAGTTTTAAATAATATAGCCACATTTACAAGAGGTTATACATTACCAGAGGAAGAATGGTTAATTCAAGCCTCTGAAGGGACCCCATTAGAAGAACGAGTTAAAACATATGGAGTAGCGAGTGTAGATCTATCTGAAGCAGAGAAATTTTGGTTTGAACTACAGAATAATGCATATTATAGTACTTTGGAGGGTTTATATTTTGGTTTTGAGGAACTCTCTAGAACAGAAAATGTAACAGATGATAATGCTACAGAATACTATTTATCCCTTGCAGAAAACAGCCCACCAGAAGCTAGTTATACAAATGGATTTATCAAGACAGGAGACCCATTTAATGATGCTCCATATGATCCTAAAATATTCCTAAATAATATTGATGTTACCGCCGATATTATGGGTGCTGATAGATTACAAGATATAAAACCAGGACCTTCAGGAAGTAGAGTAAATCCTGACTCTAATAGTAATTATGGATTTTTTCAATATACACGAAATAATGTATTTGAAGTATTAAAAGTAAAATCAAAAGGAAATGGAGCTGCTGGTAATGCATTTTATATGTCTATGCACTATTATTTAAGTATTTTACAAGAAATAGTAATTCCTAAAAACGGTATCGATGGCTATCCTGCAGTAAGATTAATGAATGAAAGAGGAAAATATCGCTGCAATACTCATCCTCTACAATTATCATCAGATCCTACAAAAATTGTAATATCTAAAACAATAAATATAGCTCCCTATTTTGATACAGTAAATGATGTATTATTAATAGCAACTGGCTCTTCTGGGACAAAATTGGATATCTTACAAGACGTTGGGTTTTACCAATATAATCTTAAAGAAAATGATACTGTATATGGAGATATAATGAATATATATCTTAATATGAATTGGTTAGCACAATTAGCTACCGATGGTGATGCAGATGAATATGGTAATATTAATTTTATAAAACATATATCTAATCTATGTAAGGGTATTAACGATAGTTTAGGTAATATAAATCAAATAGATTTTGCTATTGATAATGAAACAAACCAAGCTTATTTTTTTGATAGAACATGTTTAATAGGTCTTGAGGGATTGCTAGATAAATTAAGTAAACCAAAAACACCATTTTTATTTAATGTAAATGGATTTATTCAATTAGAAGAAGATGGAGTTAAAAATATCCATGGCAGTATTATACAAGATTATAATTTAAACTCACAAATCTCTCCTGAAACAGCTGCTCAAATGACCATCGGCTCTCAAGCAATTGGAGCATCAGGAGGTTATGATATGACAGCATTCTCTACATGGAATAAAGGTTTAGAAGATAGATTATTACCAAAAAAATATACAACAGGATTCTCAGGTGATTCACCAATATTAAATTCAAAAAGATTAAATTCTTTATTAATAAATTTTTTAAATAATGCTAAAAGAGGATATAAAATAGAGATATATGATGACATGTCAAGGACAACTAAGATTGTCCCAAAAGCTTGGTGGGAAGTTTTAACAGGTATTATTACTACAGGTGCCGTAACGAGTCCAACAGGTCCTCTTAATAAAAGAGAGTTTATTTGGGATATGGATTCTACTAAAATACAAGGAGTTGACCCGACTGCTTTTGGTCCATTAGGAACAATTCAAAAAACATTATTATATGAAATGTTTAAAAATGTATATAAAGAAACTAATTTCCCAACTCCGATATCTGGTTTTATACCTTTAGATTTACAATTAAAGTTTGAAGGAAATTCTAATATTAATTTATTTCAATCATATACAATTCCTACAAAATTTCTACCCGCTACTTACCCAAATGCGATGAGATTTATAGTTAAAAAAATAACTAATAAAATTGATGCTAAAGGATGGGAAACACAATTAAATAGCTTTAGTATACCAGGAGGTGTTACTGCACAAGAACAATATATAGCTGGGCTAGGAAGTCATTATAGTGGATTTAATGGCGGTACAGGTGGAGGTGCAACTGTAGTCATTCCACCAACTAATACCCCAACAGGAACTCCACCTGGATCAGGAGGATCAGGAGGAACAGGAACTACAGGAGGATCTACAGGAGGAACAGGATATACAGGAGGATCTACAGGAGGTGACTATATCTCAATAGCCATGAAACATTTAAAAGAATTTGAAGGTTATGATCCTAATGCATATGCTGACCCACCAGGATCAGGAAACGTTAGTATTGGTATTGGTACAGATGTAGTATATATAGGATCAGAGCTAGATGAAACAAAAGTAGATTATTCAAATCATAGTCTTTTTAAACCAATAAATGCATCTTCAAAAATTAGTGGTGGACCTGATGAACAGTTAAAAAGAGCATATATTGCTATGAGATATAAAATTACTGCTCCTGGTGCATTTGATGATAAATTAAAAAATGATTATTATCCTGCTGTTTGGCAATATATGGGAGATAATCAGAAAGCTGTTTTAGTGTGTAAAATATATAGTGGAGAAAAAACTATAAGTGGAGATCATTACGGTACTCAATCTTTACCTAACCAATATTATGCTGGTGGAGCTACACCAACACAAGACGAGATGATAGAAATGGGAAGAGCTATAGCATGTGGTCCTTATTCTGGAGAATCTGGTAACAAAAGTGACAAGAAAGCTGACGGCACACCAGCTGGTATACAACCAGATCATCCCGAGTTTTTATTTTATAAAAATGCTCCACCACCACTACAAGACGGGGAAACTCCACATGGTGGTGGAGGACCAGGTCCACCAGCAGGCGATTACACCAAGGTACGATTCTTACCAGGTTTACATTTTAGACAATTTAGACTCGCAGCCTTATGGATGGATGATAGTATGTATTTTATAGATACCGATCAACCTCAATCTGTTCAAGATAATATGGATCCTAGAAATACTCTTGGAGGAGGCTGGGGACCAACAGTATCATTGCAATTACCATATAAAGTTACTCCTAACAAACATACTGGTGGATTAATAAATACAGCATATCCAGGTAAAGTAAGAAGAGGTCAACAATCAAGATGCAATATAGCATATAAAAGTTAATTATGTTAAGAGGAACAGGAAAAATACAAAGTAGAAGAAATAATTTTATCTTTAAACATCAAGGAGTAGTAACCGATGATATACAATCACTGGATCGTAATTCAAGTCCTGGTAAACAGGATATAAATACAAGAGAAGGAGGAACAGTCCAGGAAAGAAACGATTATTATTTTAAAAAAAATAATGATAATAACTATTATTGTATAGCCTTTCCAGATAAAAATATATCTTCAGAAAATTATTATAATAATTTTGTAAGAGCATTTAATAATCTACCTGATGATCAAAATTTTAGTAAAGATCATTTCGAACAAATACAAAATTGGCTTATAGTAAATCATACATATGCAAGATCTGGCAGATTTCATGATTTTTTAATTAATGAATTAGATTCACAAGGTATTCCATTATTACTAATAGGGTGGGGAGAAGGAGCTAAACATCTATGGCAATATCTTACATTAAATAAATTACCTATTATATTATTAGATCCAGTTGCAGACAATAATAGTTTAGAATATTATAATAATATGTCTGATACTCAAAGAAATATGACTATTATTAATTCTAACTGTGATAATTTTAGAAATAATAAATTAACAAGAAAAACCTTATATACAATAGAAAATAGTCGTGGTAATTTTGACGGATCAGTAATTAAACAGCCTGGCTTAGATGGCCAATCAGCTAATCATAATTTAATCGGTCAGCCATTATTTAATAATAGTATAATTATAAAAGCATATGATAGTGTTTTACAAACTGATTATTATAATGATAATGTAAAACCATATGATCTTAGTTTTAATAGATATGTAGAAAGATATAAATTTAAAGTATGATTATACCAAACGGACTAATTGAAAAATCTCATACATCAGAACTAGATAGACCAGTCTATTTTGGAGAAGATAGTATAAGATATAACGGACCTATCTTTAGAATATCAACCGGAGCAATATTTACAGGCAGTCAACCAGGTAGAGGATCTATGCTATTATATTACAAAGATAGCGATGGAACTAAAATAAACCCTGCTCAATTATATAATGATAATATATCTAACAATAATATTGAAGACAAAACAAGTTTTAATAGAACACAATATAATTTTAATATTAAAAATAATCTAGAATATGCTAATTCTATGAATGAAGATCCACATACCCGTAGAGTATTATTATTAGGATCAGAAACCGATATACCAGTATCAATAACCGATAAACCATTAGGGATAAATTATGTTACTGGATATTATATTAAATATATAGTTAAATACTATAATAATAATTCTTTTTATTATACTAGTGGTAACAACTATTTAAAATATAGAGGAATAAAAAACTATAGTCCAAAAGTTAATACTATTTACACCGTCCAACCATTGAAGTGGTATATACGAGCAAAAAGTATAGAAGATATAATTCGTATAAATAGATTTAACACCCAGCAATTAGAAAATAATACTGGAATGTCAGGATTATCTAAATTTATTATTGATTATGCAGAATATTATAGTGATCCGTATGATAATTTACTTACATTAGGTAGAGAACTTATAACAAGAGAAGGAGGAGACTATAAAGGAATATATTATATTGATCAAGATAATAAAATCTTTCAGAAATACTCAACTACTAATCCAACTACTAATGAGTTATTTTTAAGTGAAGCTATCGGAGATGAAGGAATTGAAAGACTAGGAGGATTTGCCGCAGTCCAATCCTTAATTAATAATTATTATTTAAATGAAAGTATAAATAGTAGTGTATTAAATAATGCATCAAGAATGGCATTTAATAATTTTAAAACACAAACATTAACTAATAATACTCAATATACAAATGGAGGATCTTCTGGTGGAGGAGGTGGTTATTAGAGATTTTTTTCGTATATTTAAGTATGTACTGGTTAGTAGAGAATAAAAAACAGTTTGATACTTTTGTTAATGTTGTTAAAAATGATCTCTATATCGAAATTATTCCCGATTTCTATAATGAACATCCCTGTCAGCAATCTATTGTAGGATATTACGTTAGACCTATAACAGATAAAAAAGGATACATTCTACCAGTAAATCATTATGAAACAAGTAATTTACAAGAAAGTGATGTTATAAACTTTCTTAATGGAATATCTAAGTTTTACTGTTATGATAAAAAGAAGTTATTACATAACTTTAAACATAGAAATCTCTTTGATATACAAATAAATTACAAAGAGATACAAACAGATTATCCATTAATTATACAAGATTTTCAAAGAAGAAAAATATCTAACTCAAACTGCCCTATAGTAAAGATATATGAGTACTATGAAGCTAAGTATGAGGAGATTAGTGAGCATATTGATAATGATTATAATTTATTTTATAATAATAAAGTACCACTAGTATTTTCAGTTATTGAGTCAAGTGGTATAAAAATAAATAAACAATTATTTGAAAAACATTTTTATGAAAATGAAGAAGATTTTGTTTTTACTCAGTATAACTATACTACTTTAACTACAAGACCATCTAATACATTTAAGAAAGTAAACTATGCTGCTTTAAATAAAGATAATGGTAGTAGGGATTGCTTTATACCGAGAAATGATCATTTTGTAGAAATAGATGTTTCCTCTTATCATATACTTTTACTTTGTCAGTTACTTAATTATGAGTTTGAGGTAGAAGATATACATGAATATTTTGCATCTGTATATCAAACATCATATGATAAAGCAAAGCAATTAACATTTCAACAAATATATGGAGGAATAAAATCCGAATACGAACATATTCCATTCTTCCAGAAAGTAAAAAACTATTCTAATAATTTATGGTCAGAATTTAATTCGAAAGGCTATATAGAATGTCCTATATCTAATTATAGATTTTCAATGAAAGATCATCCGCAAATGAATTCATTAAAATTAATGAATTATTTATTGCAAAATTTGGAAACTTCAAATAATGTTCTTATCTTATATGATATCTTGAAACTATTGCGAGGTAAACAAACTAAGGTTGTTTTATATACTTACGATAGTATATTATTAGATGTAGATAAAAAAGAAGAAGAAATAGTAGAGAAAATTAAAGAAGTTTTTCGTATATTTAATCTTAAAATAAAATGTAAAAATGGTAAAAATTATGGTAATCTTGTAAAATGTTAAAGTTATGGAGGAGAATTTAGTTATGGAGCCGCAAGTTGATATTTATAATCGATATGATTATGATAAAATCAACAGCGAAATAGACGTGAATAATAAATTATTTTGTACATTCGTTACTCTGGAGGAGTTAGAGGATAGGTTAAAAAGTATAACCACAGAGTACGAAATCAAGTACAACAAGTTATTTGTACTATCTGTAGAAGATAGCGAAGAGTATGTTATTACTTACAATGTAGAAAACGCTAATGTTAGCGCTATCCCTTATAATACAATTTTAGTGCATCGAAAAAAGCATACAAATACTTTGTATACGATCAATGCATTAAATGAATTGATTAAAAAATTAAATGGTGGAGTAGTTGATACTAAATTTCCTATTGAATGGAACCACTATAGAAATACCATCATGCTAACTCAACAGGGTGGTTTAAAAATGTTAAAGACAAAAATATATCAAATAATCGAGTTATAATAAATTGTTTCATCTTAAAAAGTTTTAAAAAATGGATTTAAACGCAATTCGTCAGAAACTGCAGTCTATGCAGAATCAAGGTAATGGTCAAGCCAATAATAATAATCGACCAAATTATTTCTGGAAACCTTCTGAAGGTAATTCCAAAGTTAGGATTCTTCCATCAGCATTTAATGCCGCATCACCATTCTCAGAAATGAAAATGTATTATGGTATTGGATCTAAGATGATGGTATCTCCACTAAACTGGGGAGAGAAAGATCCTATTGCTGAATTTGTAAAGCAGCTTCGTCAATCTAATAACTCTGAACATTGGAGATTAGCTAAAACTTTAGATCCTAAAGTACGTATCTATGCTCCAGTAATCGTTCGAGGAGAAGAAAATGAAGGAGTTAAGCTATGGGGATTCGGTAAGATGGTATATGAATCTCTTCTACAATTAATCTTAGATGAGGAAGTAGGTGATTATACTGATGCATATAATGGTCGTGATATTAAAATTAATGTAGTACGTGATCCTAGTGGAGGATATCCTAAAACTACTGTACAGCCATCTATGAATCAATCACCTGTTCATGAGGATGCTAAATTAGCAGAAGAGTTTTTACGTACTCAACCTAACCCATTAGAAGTATTTAAACCACTTCCATTTGATACTATGAAGTTAAATCTTCAGAATTATATTAATCCGGACGGAGGAGATAATGAAGCTGATACTGTAGCTACACCAAGCAATGTAACCACAACAGCTCAACCATCAGCCTTTCCACCACCACCATCTTCTAATCATTCAGAACCACCTGCTGTAAAGAAAAGTAAAGCAGATATGTTTGATGATTTATTTGAAGAAGAGACTTCAGAAGAAGCTCCGTTTTAATTAATAATAGTATTTTATGGCAAAAAGTAAAAAGTCTTTGTCCGAGGCCGTGTCTTCGGAAATCAAGTCGAAATTTGATTTAGGTAAGTTTAAAGAAAAGAAAGGATTAGCAGGAAATGTAAAGTTCAAAGAACAACAATGGATTCCTCTATCTGATGCTTACCAAGATATACTATCAGTACCAGGAATTCCAATGGGACATATCGTTCTACTAAGAGGTCATTCTGATACTGGTAAAACAACAGCGCTACTAGAAGCAGCTGTATCAGCTCAAAAGCGAGGCATCCTTCCAGTTATTATCGTAACGGAAATGAAATGGAACTGGGAGCATGCAATGCAAATGGGGTTAGAAGTAGATACTGAAGTAGATGAAGAAACTGGTGAAGTAGTTGGTTACTCTGGAAACTTTATCTATGTTGATAGAGAAACTCTAAATACTATTGAAGATGTTGCTGCATTCATTATGGATATTATTGATGAGCAGTCTAATGGTAACTTACCATATGATCTTCTTTTCTTATGGGATTCTATCGGAAGTATTCCTTGCGACCTTTCAGTACGTTCTAATAAGAATAATAACGAATGGAACGCAGGAGCAATGTCTACTCAATTTGCAAATAATGTAAATCAGAAGATTGTTCTATCTCGTAAAGAGTCATCTAAGTTTACTAATACTTTAGTTTGTATTAATAAGGTATGGGCTATGAAGCCGGAATCTCCTATGGGTCAACCTAAGTTAATGAATAAAGGAGGTTACTCAATGTGGTATGATGCTACATTCGTAGTTACTTTCGGCAATATTATGTCTGCTGGTACCTCTAAGATTAAAGCAATTAAGGATGGTAAGCAGGTAGAATTTGCTAAGCGAGTAAACGTTCAGGTAGAGAAGAATCATATTAATGGAGTAACTACAAGAGGAAGAATTATTATGACCCCTCATGGATTTATCAAAGATACTCCTACAGCTCTAAATAACTATAAAAAAGATAGAGCCCAAGAATGGTCTGATATCATGGGAGGTTCTACTTTTAATATTGTAGAAGAAGAGCATGATTTAACTGATATCTCAACTTACACTCAAGAACCCTGAATCACATGGAATACTTGGATATCTTAAATAACATTAACGAAAAGGATCAAGAGATTAAATTAAAACCTCATGATAGAGTTTTAATTATTGATGGCTTGAACTTATTCTTTCGTAACTTTGCAACTATAAACTTAACTAATAATAATGGAGCACATATTGGAGGACTTGGTGGCTTTCTAAGATCAATGGGTACTTTAATTAATAAAGTACAACCAACTTCAATATATGTTATTTTTGATGGTAAAGGTTCTACTGTAAATAGAAAGAATATAAATCCTGATTATAAAGCAAACAGGAACATCAATAGGATTACTAATTGGGATTCATTTAATTCTATAGAAGATGAACATGAGTCTAAATTAGATCAACTATTAAGATTAGTTCAATATCTTAAATTACTACCAGTAAAAATATTATCTTTTGATAAAGCAGAAGCTGATGATATTATATCAGTACTTTGTAAGCAACTATCATATGATAAGAATAAATTATTTATAGTATCTTCAGATAAAGATTTCTTGCAATTAGTAGATGATCATATTGTAGTATATCGACCTACAGAGAAGAAGTTTTATACTTACGATGATGTAGAAAGTTCATTTAATATTAAGCCGGAAAACTTTTTATTATACAAATGCTTACTCGGAGATAATTCCGATAACGTAAAAGGTATAAAAGGTCTTGGTAAAAAGACGCTAGCAAAGAGATTACCTGAATTAGCCAATGAGGAAATACATTTAGGTAAGCTTCATAGTATATGTGAAGAGAAATTAACTACAAATATCTCATATGCTAGAATCTTAGATGATTTTAATACTATAGAAAAGAATTATAAGATAATGAATCTTAAAGATCCTATGGTCACCGAACAGCAGATTCAGGGAGTAAAAGAAATAATTGCACATAAAGAATTAAATTATTACCCTGATGAGTTTGAAAGTTTGCATAATGTTGATAAATTAGGTAATCTGATTAGGAATCCACAACATTGGTTTAATCAGTATTTTAATCAAATTTATAAAATTAGTAAACAATGACCCTATCAAGCTTAAACGCGTACGGAAAGGCTTTTCAGATAAAAGTAATTTCATCATTATTAACACATAAAAAATTTTTAGTAAATATCTTTGACGTTCTAATCGAAGATTATTTTGATAGCGATGCTAGTAAGTGGGTAATTAAACAAATTGTCTCTTACTATGAAAAATACCATACTACACCAACTATGGATGTACTAAAGGTAGAACTAAATAAGCTAGAAAATGATGTATTAAAATTAGCAGTAAAAGAATTACTAAGAGAAGCATACAAAGCATCAGATGAAGACTTAGAATTCGTTCAAGAAGAGTTTTCTAAGTTCTGTCAGAATCAACAACTTAAAGCTGCTCTGTTAGAATCAGTTGACTTACTTAAAACAGGAGATTATGAATCTATTCAATTCCGGATTAAGAAAGCAATGGAAGCAGGTGGTGATAAGAACGTTGGTCACGAATATAATATTGATGTAGAATCTCGGTATAGAGAAGATAACAGAACAGTAGTACCAACTCCATGGCCTGTATTTAATGATTTACTACAGGGTGGATTAGGTAATGGAGACTTTGGATTAATCTTTGGTAATCCTGGAGGAGGTAAATCTTGGCTATTAGTAGCTTTAGGAGCTTATGCTGTAAAAGCAGGATATAATGTTTTACATTATACTTTAGAATTAGGAGAAGGATATGTAGGAAAAAGATATGATGCTACTCTAACTGGTATAAATGTATCTGAAATTAGCTCTAAAGAAAATGTAGCTAGAGTAACCGAAGAAGTAAACCAATTACCAGGAAAATTAATCATAAAAGAATACTCTCCAGGTATTGCAACTATAGATACTATTAGAGCTCATATTGAGAAAGTTAAGAATCTAGGCACCGACCCTGACTTAATAATTATCGACTACGCCGACTTAATGGGGAGCAGAAAAAAAAGCAAAGAACGAAAAGATAGTATTGATGATATTTATCTTAACACCAAGGGACTTGCAAGGGAATTAAATTTACCAATATGGTCTGTTTCACAAGTTAACCGAGCTGGTGCGAAGGATGACATAATTGAAGGAGACAAGGCCGCGGGTTCATATGATAAAATCATGATCACGGATTTTGCTCTTTCTCTGTCACGCAAAAGAGAAGACAAAGTAAATGGAACGGGTCGATTTCATTTGATTAAAAATCGATATGGAATGGATGGAATGACCTATGGGGTGAAAGCGGACACCAATGTGGGTAGATTTGAGGTATTTGATTATGATGAAGATCAATATCTAACACCACAAACCCAACCGTCAAGTAATGGAGACATGAACAGTTTTGATAGAAAGATATTAGCTAACGAATTTTTTAAACTAAACAACAATGGGAATATTCCAGCCTAGACCATTTTATAAACCATTTGAATACGGAGACATAACAAACCCTTTAATTGATGCAATGTGGGCATCACATTGGACAGTTAATGAATTTAATTTTACTAAAGATATACAAGACTTTAATACTAATTTAACTGAAAAAGAAAGACAGGTAGTAAAGCGTGCATTACTAATGATCTCTCAAGTAGAAGTATCAGTAAAAAGTTATTGGTCTAATGTCGGAAAACTTATACCTAAACCAGAAATCTCAGAAATGGGATCAGTATTTGGTGGAGTAGAAGTTATACACTCAAGAGCTTATTCTGAAATTTTAACTAAGCTAGGATTAAATGATGAGTTTAGTACTTTGCTGGATACTGAAATTGTAAAGAATAGAGTTAAGTATTTAACAAAATATAATGAAAAAAATTATGTAGATGATAGAAAAAATATCTACTATTCGTTAGCATTATTTTCTTTATTTACTGAAAACGTATCTTTATTTTCTCAGTTTTATACTATTTTAGGATTTAACAGATATTATAATGTATTAAAAGATACTGCTAATGTAGTACAGTATACTTCAAAAGAAGAGAATTTACATGCTGCTGGTGGTATTGCTATACTTAATAAAATCAGAGAAGAATATCCAGAAGTAGTTGATTATACTATGGAGCTTAAAATATATGAAGAAGCTAAAGAAGCATATGATGCTGAATTAAGACTTATTGAATGGATATTAGATGGGTATGAAAATGATTTCTTATCTTATGATATATTAAAAACATATTTAGGAATAAGAATGAACGACTCATTGGAAAAGATAGGATTTGAAAAATTGTTTGATGTAGATGAGAATCTAGCAGAAAAAACGTTATGGATGGAAGAGGAAATATATGTTCCTGCCTTAACAGATTTCTTTCATAAGAAACCTATTGATTATCAAAAAGCAATGAAAAGCTTTGACGCAGGTGAATTATTTTAATTAGTAAAATTTAAGGAATGTATTGGTTAAACGAACAGTCTAGGACTTTCTTGGAAAGAGACTACCTCCTTCCAGGTGTAACAGCAGAGCAAAGAATTAAACAAATCTGTGATAGAGCAGAAGAAATTTTAGGTATTGATGGATTCTCAGATAAGTTTTATTCTTATGTTGAGAAAGGATGGTATAGTTTTTCATCACCTGTTTGGTCTAACTTTGGATTAGATAGAGGATTACCTATATCATGCTTTGGGATTGATATTCAAGATGATATTATGGATATCTTACGAGCATCATCAGAGATAGGTGCAATGACAAGATATGGAGGAGGAACTGCAGGCTTTTTTGGTAAGATAAGACCAAGAGGCTCAGAGATTAGAAATAATGGAAAGACTTCAGGAGCAGTTCATTTTATGGAGCTATTCCAAACTATTACTCAAGTTGTATCACAAGGTAGAATGAGAAGAGGATTCTTTGCCGCATACATGCCAATGGATCATGGAGATATAGAAGAATTCTTAAACTGCCATACAGAAGGTCATCCCATCCAAGATTTAGCTTTTGCAGTAACTATTCCGGAAGGATGGATGCAATCTATGATCGATGGAGATAAAAAGAAAAGAAAATTATGGGCTAAAGTTTTGCAAAGAAGAGCTGAAAAAGGATACCCATATATTTTCTTTGACGATAATGTAAATAATAATTTACCACAAACTTACAAAGATAAAGGATTAAAAATTAATCATTCTCAGATGTGTTCAGAAATTATTGAATATACTGATGAAGAAAAATCTTTTGTTTGTTGTTTGTCCTCTTTAAATGTACTTCATTACGAAGAATGGAAAGATACAGATGCTGTAGAAATGCTAACTTATTTCTTAGATGCAGTTTATGCTGAATTTATTGATAAGACAGAAGGCTTACCATTTATGGAAAAAGCTCGAAAGTTTGCAATCGAGCATAGAAGTATTGGAGTTGGAGTATTAGGATAGCATTCATATCTACAATCAAATATGATACCATTTGAAAGTATGGAAGCTAAACTAGCTAATACTCAGATCTTTAAATTAATCGATGAAAGAACTTTAAAAGCATCAAAAGAGTTAGCTAAACTGTATGGAGAACCAAAAATGCTAGAAGGATACGGAGAAAGATTTACTACAAGAGTAGCTCCTGCACCTACAACTTCTTCTTCATTTATTTTAGGTCAAGTATCTCCATCTATAGAGCCTTTGTTCTCTAACTACTTTGTTAAGGATCTAGCTAAAGGTAAATTTACTTATAAAAACCCTTATCTACAAAAGCTATTAAAGGATAAAGGAAAGGATTCAAGTGAGGTTTGGAGATCAATTATGTCAAAAGGAGGTTCGGTACAACACTTGGATTTCTTAACTGAAAGAGAAAAATTTGTATTTAAAACTTTTGGAGAAATTACTCCATTAGAGATTATTCAACAGGCAGCAGGAAGACAAAAATATATTGATCAATCACAATCTTTAAACTTAGTTATCCATCCAGATGCTAGTTTAAAAGATGTAAATGCATTATATATTGAAGCTTGGAAATTAGGCTTAAAAACTCTATATTATCAAAGATCTTCTAATCTAGCACAAGAAACTTCACGTAATATTATGGATTGTGCTAGCTGTCAAGCATAAACAATAGTATGAGAAAATTATTTAACTTTTTAGGAAAAGCTATCTTTCCTACTCTGATCGCAGTAACCGCTTTAGCTATTTCGGGTTCAGCAGCTACTTTTTCAGTAATTGGATTATCAAAATTATTTGCTGGTGCAGCTACAGCTGTTATTATAATGACAGGAACTTTAGAAGCATCTAAATTAGTAGTAGCATCATTACTACATCAATATTGGTCTGACTTAAATAGATTACTTAAAACCTATTTAACTTTAGCAGTTGTAGTTTTAATAATGATTACTTCAATGGGTATTTATGGTTATTTATCAGCTGCATATCAAGAAACAGCTAATAAAGAAGGTATTACTCAAAAAGAGTTAGCTATATTTGATTCCCGAATTGAAAATTATAAAACCCAAAAATCTTCAAGAGAAGAAACAGCAAGTTCTGTACAAGAAAGAATCACTCAATTAAATGAAGGTATTAACAATATTGAATAT
>Ga0070746_10000932_pt1 | contig 17564 bp, 34 predicted proteins | sample VirMetDEL_Mar_21_FD_77016 | JGI IMG/M metagenome (GOLD analysis project Ga0070746, IMG submission 77016) | Aqueous microbial communities from the Delaware River and Bay under freshwater to marine salinity gradient to study organic matter... | ecosystem: Environmental > Aquatic > Marine >...
AGAATTCCATCAATCTTTTGAGTCTCTTGACCAATGAGTTCCTCAAGTTCTTTTAATCTTTTTGTTCTTGCATCTGTAACTTCACCAGCATCAATATAATCTTGAATTCTCTTTTCTTCTTCTTTTAACTTCTGTCTCTTCTTTAATGCTTCATCGGCAATCTCAAGATAATTTGCAATTTCTTTATCCTCATCAGAAAGTAATCTATCTCTGTCACCTTGACTTGCCATTCTACCATACTGATCTCTCAACTTGGTGATAAAAATTCCAGTCTCTGCGTCTTCCTTTCCATATGTGGATTCGTAATTTCTTAGGATTGCTTTTTCTCCTTCATCTTGTACTGCAATTGCAGCAACAAATGGAGCAGCAGCAATGGCAATAACAGCTCCGAGCTTCAATAAAAGTGGTCCCAATCCAATGGCAATTCCTTTCAACACACCTAAGAAAGACAATAGTTTTGCACCAATGTTTAATGCTAATATTGCAGCAAGACCTCCAAAAATAATTGGAAGATTATCAACAATAAAATTACCAAAGTCTTCTAACTTTTTCTGATTTTCTGGATTTTCTAACCATTTCATAAATGCAAGAACTGCACTTCCCAATGCAATGTTCTTGAGATAATTCATAATTGTGTCAAAGAAAGGTGCTTTCTTAACAACATTAGCAACACCAGTAACAACACCTTTGATTCTACCTTTTTCTGCACCCTTTTCTTTTGATTCTCTTTTTGCTTGTTCTGCCTCTGACTTCTCAGTGTCAGCTTCTTTTTTATCAAGATTAAGTTGTCTTGCAAGAATTTGATTGATTGAATCCAATGCCGCAGAAACTTTGATAAAACTATCTGGGATAGTCTCTGTAACTGCGTCTTCAATTTGTTCTTTATTATCTTCCTGTTTGGAAGCATCTCTTCTAACTAATGCACCACCCCTTACATCACCAGTCAGGGCCCTTCCACTATTAATGATTTTATTAACATTGGTCTTATTTGTGTTGACAACAAATTTACCTGTCTTACCTTTTGTTCTTTTGTATTCATCAGTAAACATTTTAGTTTCTGATGATGACATTTTGGTGTCAGTCATGCGACCAGCAGCCATCTTCTCTCTGAGAAGTGTCTTATAGGTGTCATAATCAATGTCAACACCATCATCTAATCCTAATGCACTCAGAATAGATGGATCAATGTCTTCGTTTGCAATGACATCTTCACTCTTCTTAGTGTCTGGTTTATAGATGACTAATGCTGATGGTTTTTTACTACTTGTTTTCTCTCCCTTCTCAATGGGAACTTTCTTTCGACTCTGAACCTTTGGTGTGGTTGGTTTTGGTTCACTATCTACAGTAACTTCTTTCTTACGTGCCATACTTCTGGCACTGTCTAAAAATTCACCCTGACCCTGAATCAGTTCACTATCTACTTTACTTTGTTGTGCTGAAGTAAGTGAGTTGTAATATTTTGATAACTTTGAAATCTGTTCATCCGACAACTTGGCAACAAGATCTTTTCCAAGTTTATACTCGTAAGCCTTTCTAAGTTGTTTAGGATCTCTAGCCATGAGCAGTTGCCTTCATTTTTTGTTCTTCTTCTTCAAGGTGTTGCTGAAGAAGCGTGACGTAAACATCACGTTCCCAAGGCATCATGTTTTCTATTTCTGTCAATGAATATTTATGATACTGCATGAGGGCAAAATTTAATTTAAAATAATGCTCCAAGTTCATGTGTACCATTCCTACGAGAAAAAACTGGATAACCCCTCCAGAACGACAGTACTTTCAACTTTAGTCTTAGGATTCACCACTTCAATTGTGTGTGAAAGTTTGGGCATTGTTTCAAAGAACTTCTCAATCTGTTTGAATTGTACAGAACTCATCTGTTCCAGAAAGTCAAGAACTTCTTTCTTACTTACATCTGAAGTTGTCCAAACTTCTTCTTCATTGTAAATTTTGTCAATACAACCTGCAATCAATTCAAATGATTGATCAATATTCACATTACCACTGAAGTCAAAGTTGTTTTTGATAAACTGATCCAAAGATGGATATGACATTTCCATCATAAGATCATCATTCAACTGAATTTGTTTGTTGTGCTCTGGATTCTCCTGAACTTTGATTTCATCTAGATTGATTTCCACAGGAATGGCAGTTTTACCATCATCAGGAGCAGTAATAACAACTTCCACAACCTCACCTACAGACTTGCCACGGATGTTGAGGAAAAGATATTCAATATCAAAAGTAGGAAGAGTTTCAACCTTTACACCTCTGGTCAAAATGCAACTTTTAAGAACACTCTTAATTGCATTTGTGATTTGTTTACTGTCCTCGGTTTCCAATGCTAAAACAAGAAGTTTCTCTTCTTTAACAAGAAAAGGTCGATATCTAATTTGTTTTTTGGTTGATGGTAAAATTAACTCATAAGTAGGAGTTACAATTTTAGGTAATGGCATAAAGATTCACTTCAGTGAGATTATTTATTAGACTTTAAAACGCCTTCTAACGTAACGAAGATAGTTCATATTAACAGTATATTTCAAAACTTCACTTCTTTCATAACCAATTTGTGTTGCATTAATACTGATTGGATATGCACCAATTAAATTATACTCAACGGCAATCTGATCATTTTTTGATGAATTATTTTCTGATCCCACATCCTTTTCAAACTTTGTAACATACACTGCATCAGATCTATAGTCATTTGGATAGTTGACTCGATATGATAGGTAACGGTTTCCCATCTCACTTTGGTTCTGTGTATAACCTGCAATATAATCAATCCACCCATCAAACATCTCAAATACATCATACTTTCTATCAACAAAGAAAGTAAATGAAAGATCACTATAAGTTCTTCTATAAGGCATCTTTTCAGTGACACCTGAATAATCATTCTTTTGTTCCTGTGTGAAGAAATTAGTTCCAGGTAAACTCACACTAGAACACCTCAACTCTATATCTTCACCATCAGATGAATAGTTAAATGATCGATCTCCACCATTTAAAAATGATGTCACTTTAGGTGGGGGTTGAATTTTAACCTGATAGATTGATGTTTGTGCAACATGAACAAAACGACTCTTTAAGTCACTTGTCCTGACACTTCTTGGTGTTGGCCCTGCCATCTAAATAGGTTTGATTTGAATTATTTAGAGAGGATGGGTGAAAGTATAAAATCCATTTATAAACCCACTAATCCACACAAATATCAGGGAAATCCCAATAACATTATTTGTCGTTCATCTTGGGAGAGACGTTTCTGCAACTGGTGTGATCACAATGAAAGTATTTTGAGATGGGCATCTGAAGAGTTTTCTATTCCTTACATTTCTCCTAAAGATAACAGAGTTCATCGTTATTATCCTGATTATCTGATTGAAGTAAAAGAAAAGGATGGGAAGATAAAAAAATACATTGTTGAAGTCAAACCTAAAAAACAAACACTTCCACCAAAGAAACCATCAAGAGTTACCAAGTCTTACATTTATGAATCTGTGACTTATGCAGTCAATCAAGCAAAATGGAGTGCTGCACGTGAGTTTTGTTTAGACAATGGTGTTGAATTTATGATTATCACAGAAGATCATTTAGGTATTAAACCTTATGGAAGAACCAAACAGAATAAGCGAAGACGTTGATCGAATCATTGGTTTAGGTGATTCTGATGATCAAATGTTGGAAATTATTTCCATTCTGACTGAAACAGAAATTATTCCTGATGTTGGTAATTATTACACATTCATCTACAAAGCCAAAACACCAAGAATCACATATGATGAATATCCTCTTATTGCATGCGTTGGAGTTTATAAATGGGGATTTAGAGGACTAAATTATCATTGGGGTGACTTTCACAATTACACCTGGGAAGAAGTTGTGGGATTACTTCATGTGGTTCGTGATTCTGAACTTTCAGATATGAGATCAATTCCATATCAAAAATTCAAACTAAATACCTAAAACCACCTTTATCTAATGGCTGAGTTTAAGACGACAAGAATTTGGGAAGGTGTTGACATCGATGAATTCACTGAAACTTCTAATGGGTCAATAAGACTTTATCAGTCTGGATCTAAATCGGCATCAACATTTTTAGCCACATCACCACCATCAGGATCTATTGAAGGTTATAAGTGGCAACTTGTCAACACTACCCTTTTTAGAAATCTCTATAATAGACAAAACACATCTTCTGACTTAACAAACACAGAGTTTGAAAGATTGTTTTATAATGAGGGGAGACATGTTTTTAATGAAGACAGAGCAAATATTCTGAATGATATTTCAAATTATCCTACTGAATTTGATTACTATAATAATACCAAACAGTTTGCACAAGTAAATAAAATTCCTGGAGTTATTGACCCCTTTACAAAACAAATTGTCAATGATGATGGTGAAATCTCTGAATATGATATTTTTGGTGAATCAAGTGAACCAAACACAAGTGGTACTGATTCCAATGATACTACCTTTTCATTCCCCAATGATGATATTGTAAGAGAGTTTAGAGGAACTGGAGGTTTAAGAGCAGTTCCAACTACTTTAGAAACTGGTTTAGTTGGTTCTGGTGCAAGATCATTTGCAACTGCTGATGGAGGAAGAGCTCTTTCTAGTGCAATGCTTCGTTATCCTGAACAAACTGTTGGAGACGCTTATGATTATATTCAAATTCAGGCACATGAGTATTCTGCTAAGCAGGCAATTTCAGTAATGCCAACTGGATTTAATAGATTAGGTGATCCAATTGGACCAATGATGATTCTTCCAATGATTCCTGCAGCAGAATCATCATCAGTTGATTTTGGACCTGACTCACTCAATCCAATTCAAGCAAAAGCTGCACAAGTTGGAATGGATACCATGGAAACTGCATATACCACTGGTGGTGATTTTGTAGCTGCTGTACAAACATTTGGAAAAGGATTGATAGAGGCTGGTAAAAGTTTCATGGCAGATGATAATATGAAACATGCAGTAAAGGCATATTTTGCAGGTCAAGCAGTTGGTGCAAATATTTTAACAAGAACCACTGGTTCTATTCTTAATCCCAACATGGAACTCTTATTTAAGGGTCCAAAAATGAGACAATTTAATTTTAACTTTTTATTAACTCCAAGAACAGAATCTGAATCTAACATCATTCGTCAGATTATCAAGAATCTGAAAACACAAATGGCTCCAAGAATTAGTAATGAGAGTAATTTTCTTTACACACCCAATATCTTCCAAATCCAATACATCTTTAATGGTGGTGGTCAACACCCCTATCTAAATAAAATTAAACCTTGTGCTCTTACTGCATGTTCTGTAAATTATTCACCAAATGGTGAGCAATACATGACTTATCCAGATGGTTCAATGACAGCCTATGGGTTACAATTATCATTTAATGAAATTGCTCCAATTTATCAGAAGGATCAACAAGGTGCCGATGGAATGGGTTACTAATGGCTAAAAAGTATTTTAGATATGTTCCTAATTTCGACTATGTAAGTCGTCTTCCTGGTGCAAAAAACATTTCTGACTATCTTCAAACTAAAAACTTATTTCGTCGTGGTGAAATAAGGCCAGACATTTTTAATGACTTATCTTATTTTACTAAGTATAAAGTTGTTGGTGATGAAAGACCTGACAATGTAGCATATAAACTTTATGAAGATGAAAATTTAGATTGGGTTATTATGTTATCAAATAACATAATCAACCCAGAAAATGAATGGCCATTGAGTCAAAAATCATTTGACAACTATTTGTTAAACAAATATGGTTCTTATGAAAACGTCTATAGTGCTCATCATTATGAAACTAAAGAGATAAGAAATAGTTCAAATCGTGTTATGCTTCAAAAGGGACTTCGTGTTCCTCAAGACTTTTCATTCTCTTATTATGACTACAAAAGAGGTGTTGAGGTCACTGAAGTAGGTATCACTGATACTATTTCAAATTATGAATATGAAAATAAAATTCAAGATGAAAGAAGAAACATTTTTGTTTTGAAACCTTTCTATCTTAATATCATTATAAATGATTTGGAAAACGAAATGCCATATCCATCTGGAAGTTCTCAATATAAAAACTCAATGGTGGTTGAGGGACAAAATATAAGACTTTATGGATAATCCTACCCCTCCTATTATTATTGTTTTAGATCATGTAAAACCTGAAAACAGATGGAAAATTCCTGACAGGAGGGGAGGTAGAACATTTTATGCAGCAGGGTTCTTAGGTGCAGATGGTAGAGAAAGAGATCATCAAGATTATGCTGCAGAACTTCTTGCTAAAATCCTAAAAGAAAGACATGGAGTTGATGTAAAGATTATAGCACCTGAGACCTTTGGTAGTTATGATGCTTATGATGATTACATTAGAGACAGATCAAATGAAAATGTTATCATCATTCCACTTCACTTTGATGCAGAAGTTGGAAGAGGTGGTGTAGGGTTTCTTACAAGAGTTAGACCTGGAGATAAGGAAGATAAAAAACTTGCAGAAAGAATTTCAATCGCATTGAAAGCATTCCAAAATGTTTATCCTCAGTTAGGTAACTTTAAACAGACTGATAGCCTTCCAAACAAGACATTAGCAGTTGCTCAAAATGCACCAGCAACACTCATTGAGTTAGGTTCCATGGTGCATTGGGAAAGAGAGTTTGGAGATAACTTTACTGAAACTCGTGAGTTTAGAGATCTAATAATTCTTATTGCAGATTCACTCATAAAAAAAGGGGAACCAAAAGTGGTTCCCCTCTGGGATATTAACTATCAGCCAGACGAGAGAAATAACTCATCGGATCCTCTTCCTCAGAATCAGAATCAGAAGAAGTTTCATTTCTACTCTGAGAAGCCTTATAAGACTCCTCAAGTTTCTCCATTACCTGATCTTCACTAATCTTTTTCTGTTCTTGAGCAGCATAGTTATCATACTCAGTCTCTTCCTCAACAGAGGAACGACGAGTTGATCCTTTACCAAGAACATAATCAAGACGTTTCTTCAGTTCTTCATATGTTTTGAACTGATCAGGTGCAACAAGAGCAGCAAGAGAATACTGTTTTTTCCAGATTGCCTCTAGTGCTTCATCATCATCCAAAAGTGCACTTGGAGTGTCGAACTCAGACTTATCGTAATTCCAGTAACCATCCTTCTTCTGAAGTTTCAGTTTGAAGTTGGCACCACTCCAGAAATCAAATGGATTGATTGGTGTTTCATCATCAAACTCAGGTTGCATAACATCCATGATCTTATCAAAGATCTTCTTACCAAACTTATAAAGGAACACTTTACCTTCATTTTGAGGATTGGCTGGATCCTTCACCACATAGATGTTACTGTAGAAAGACAACTTACGTTTTTGAGTTCTAACTGTTTCCTTGTCTTTATCATTACCACTGTTCCAGAGTTCACGATTGAGTTCTGAAACAGGATCTTTACCGCCAATTGTAGTCAGAGAGTTTTCAATAAACCATCCACCAGGACCTTGGAATGCATGAGAGAAGAGTTTGACCCAAGGAAGGTCTTCTCCATCTACAGCAGGAAGGAAACGAATAACAGCATAACCTGTTCCACTCTTATCCATTTCTGGTTTCCACAGACGGTCATCACCACCTCCTCCACCAGTGTTGTTCTGTTTCTCCACCTCTTTCACAAGTCTCTGTGTGAGGTTTCCAAGACTGCTCTGTTTCTTTAAATTTGAAAATGACATGTGTACCTCGTATTAATACGTATTTGGTCTTTGTGACTTAGCTTAGGGATCGTCCAGCCCTGTATTATATGATATTTATGAGTTCTCTCCAAGAGACCTTTTCATGTTAGTGATGATGTTAGTCATGTTCTTGAATACAAACCCAAGATCAACATCAGGTGGAAATCCCAATTGTTGTGCCGAAGTCATAATGTTTTCTTTCATTTCTTTTGCTTCTGGATCATCAGACAAACTCATTCTTGCATAAAGAACCTGCTGTTTGTTCAACAGTTCCTCCAACATCTCAATGTGATAGATTTTATCAGCACGACTCATGGTTGAGAATGTAAACACATTCTCATAAACTTTTTCTTGTAAATCTTGAATGCTTTTGAGTTCTTCTTGAACGAACTCTGATTGAAAGAAACTCATCCTACTACTATTTCCTTTAGAATTTTCTTGAATTTGAACACATCTATATTTAAAAAAGATTGATACTTCTTAATTAAAGAACTTACGGTTAACCACACAGGATCTTGGAGTTTTTGATCATAATCTTTGACGAATGATAGTATTTTATCAAGAATGACAAGAGTTTCAAGTGAAATCTCTTTAGTTAGATATTTCTTAAGAATGAGAGGATGTCCATTCTTCAATGTAAATACAGAATCCAAATCTTGATCTAGAAGAATAGACTCCATTTCTCCCCTAAAATGATAACTCAAAGACTGAATCTTTCTCTTCCAATCTGTGTAGTTCTGCTCTCCGTTTCTAACAATTTCTCCAATCCAAAGAGATTGTGGGTCATCTGAAGTAACAAAATTAGAAACAAAAAAGTCAACAACTTCTCTATCATCTTTTTGTCGTGATAACTTCTCGAAAAAGAATCTATCGCGACGTTTATAAAAGGATTGAAGGGATGCTCTTGACTTTCCATTATACAAATGATAATCGTATTTTGGTTTGGTAAAGTGATTCTTCAATCCAAGATAAGATTTATAAGTATCAAACGGTGTCACTTTAGGAATCATAAAGGGAGTTTAGCATGTGATGTACGTTTCAACAAATTCAATTCCATCGCTTCACACTTAAGTTTTTCCTTAAGTGGTTTAGAGATCAGTTTAGGAATTGATTCAACATCAACACCATTTTGTTCACAGAAATGAACAATGGCATCAACATATTTCATGTCCTTGTTCTCAAGAACAATGTGTTCAATTTCATCTGCAAACTTTCGAGAACAATAAAACTTTTGCTCAAAGATGTCTTCAATACTTTTATTATCCTCAGGTTTTGGCATGTTCCTGTAATTTGAAGTTAACAAATTCTCTAATATATTTGTCGAGAAGACCAATGTATTTTCTCTTGTCTCTTTCTTCATAAACTACACATTCTCCATCCTCACAGGACATGATGATTACAAATTTCTTTACCATTATACCAGTCATTTCATACAACATGCAAGCATAAGCGGCACATTGAACAAAATAATGATCAATCCATTCTCTCTTTTTGGGTTTCTTACTTGTCTTGAAGTCAATGACAGCAAGTTCACCTTCAAACTCAGCAATACAGTCAACTGTCCCTGCCACTCCAAGTTCTTTACTAAAAAGTGCTTGTTCAATGGCATGAATATTATCAATCTTATTCAGATCAGGTTTAGCCTGTTTGAATAAAAACTGTGAAAGAGGTTGAACTTCAGGAAGTTCCTCATTCTTCATATAATGTTCAACCAGTGTGTGCATGTCTGTACCACGACTGGTTGATTGTTTGGTAATTTTGTTTGCTTCTTCATTACCAACGCGTTCTCTCCATTTACGGAAGATCTCACGATTGTAATGACTGATAATGGATGTAATGGAGACTAATTTGACCCCATCAGGTGTATCATAGTATCGAACATCACCTATATTCTCACGATTGAGAACAGGATAATCAATTTCAATGTGATTAAACATTACATACCAAGTTCAAGTTTAGCAACAATGTACTCTTTGACGAGTCCAGAACGACAGATGTCTTCTGCATTGAATTCTATTGTATCAAAAGATGGCATGTTTGTCAAAATTCTCATAAAGTCAACAATACCATTCTTTTCTGATGTTTTAATCAAATCAGTTTGAGTGGCATCTCCACAGAACATAATCTTAGAACTTTCACCAACACGAGTGATAATTGAGTCAAGTTCATGGAAGTTGAGATTCTGGAATTCATCAACAATCAAGATACAATTATCAAGAGTTGTTCCTCTGATAAAGGATGTACTCCAGAAACTAATAGTTCCTTGAGTTTTCAGATTACCATACAACATCTCAAAAGAGTTATCATCTGGCATCTCAAACATGTACTTAACCATGTTCTTATAAGGAATCTGATAGATATCAGATTTGTCTTCATGATCACCTGGAAGAAATCCAATCTCCCTTGTGGGTACAAGAGACCTCACAATGTAGATCTTCTCGTAGGGGGTGTTGGGATCTAAAACATCTTTAAGGGCGTTGTAGAGGGTAATAAAAGTCTTACCTGTGCCAGCCACACCATATGCAACCATGTTTTGATTGTCCTTGTACTTATCAAAGAACAATTCTTGATTTGGTGTGATAGGATCAATTTCTCTGATGTAATCAAGATTGATGGGTTTTTTCCTTTTCATCACTCTGTTACTAGTTCCAAAAGGAACTGGATTTTCTTTCTTCTTTCTTGCTGGCATTCGATCAATCGTAGTGTTTTAGGTTACTTCCTGGTTGTTTCTTAGCTGTGGAAATAATATCTTTCCAACCAGGATGTTTTGTGTAAATCTTACTAAATGGGTCACCCATTTCAAGTCCCATTCCTGGTGCATTTTCTGGAGTATAAAATCTCTCCCAGTCGGGATTGTCTTTACACCATTGATCCCAGTCATGAACACTCATTTTGACTTCTTTAGTCTCACCTGTTTCTTTATGTTTTACTGGATAAGTTGCCAAAATTTCACCTCAAGTGTGTATATTTATTACCAGTCTAATGCCTCTGAAATGGTAGGCAGGTTGTTGTGTATTTTTTTGATATGCTCTGCAAAATTCTTTACATCCATATCTAACTTCATACTATTACATGTTCTACAGCAAGGAACGCAGTTCTCTTTTGTATAACCAAGAGTATTATCTACTCTATCAACACCTGTATAGTAGAAATCACCACTGGTTTTTCCTCCTCCCTTTACTCTATTCTGACCTTGACTTCCACAATAAAGACAAGGAGCAGTTGCTATACCACAAAACTCATCTTTTGTCAAGTCAAATGTGTGGTTTCTTTTCTCCGCACATTTAGAGTATTGATAGTATAAGTTATTTTTTGCAGCCTCACCAGGAGCAAGTTGCCAAGGCCTGGTGTATGCTCCACCATTATGTTTCCAAGTAGAGGATATTTTTTGGCTACATCCACAGGAGTATCTCCTCTTTATGTTGAAACTATACATCTCCTTTACATTATTACATAAAGAACACCTTACAACTCCTCTGGTATGCTGTCCTGATTTAGTTGCAGGTATTACTTCCAGTATAGTAAAGTTTCCTACAACATCTCCAACATTGATAGAAGATTTTCTTCCCATGGTAGTAAAGTATCCAACTACTTATCTTTATATAATATCATATCAACCACTCATTATCAATACCTCCCAGGGCTTCTGCTGTTATAGGAAACTCTTTACAAAATATCTCCTTACAAGATTTTGCAATTTCCATATGTTCTTTCTGTGTTCCATGCTTTTCCCTCAATGCAATGTAGGTAATCCAGCTCCGCAAACTGCCAGTCATATAGAGTCTTGTAGGAGTAGCGAGAGGAAGTACAAAGCGAGCACACTCCTTTGCCACTCCACACTCAAGCATCTGTTGATATAGATTATAAGATGAACTGAACAATGTGTTCATTTGTTTTTCAAGTTTATCAACCAATTCAGGATCAAGGTCATCAATACTATTTTGACGATTCTTGGTGTCTTGACGACGGAGTTCAGGAAGTTGAATGTTACCTAAAAAGGTTGAATCTGCATATCGTTGTGAAAACTCTTGAAATGTGAAACTGCGGTGCCGAAGCACTTGAGCAGCAATTCCACGAGATGTTTCAATTTCAATGGTCATGAACGCTTGTTCAAAAATTGACCAATGTTGATGTTTGATGCAATACTTCAAAAGTCCTGCATAATTGTCATTTCCTTGATTTGTAGGATTTGACACTCTTGCACAATATGCAATGTGGTTTTCTGCATCAGGTGTTACTGATACAAGTTTAGTTCCAGCTTTCATTGTAGATTGTTCGTTTGTGTTACTTTCTTCCATTACATTCATTACAGAAATATGACAATTTGTATGTAAACGTTTTTACAGTTTGAAAATATTCATTGGTTAGTGGATATTCAGTCTTGCACTTTGTGCATATTCTCTTGTTTACATTGTTTTCTAATTCTTTTGAGTTCTTTAAATTGAAATTTGATTTTGTTGTATGCTTCTTTTGAGCATATCTTTCCAGAAATTTCTTGGGCACAAATAATTTCAACTTGGATACCAAAGTTCCTAATTGCCTTCTCATAATTATCCAGTTGATAGACCATTTGTCTTGTTCTTCCCCTTAAAATAAACTTCAAAATATTGTGTCAAACCATGAGTGATTTTGTTCCCTTGTGAGATCCAAGTATCAACACACTCATAGATGTCTTGTGTGGTGTAAGTTTGTTCTTCAATCCTTACACTTCCATATTTATTTAATAAAACAGAAAGGCATTGACCTCTCAATTTTAACCTATCATCTGTGTATCTCCAATCAGAACTCGTCATCTTCAAATACCTCATCATAATCAGGAAGTGGAGGCAAATCCTCTTGAAGTCTACTTGTGTAAGCCTCCACATCAGAATAGACCTCTGCCTCAAGTGCATCAACAAGTAACTTGAGATTTCTGACAATTAACTTAAGTTTGTCTCTTTCCATAAAAAAAGGGGGACTATTCCCCCTATTATAACATTATTTGTGCAGGTGACAAAGTCACTTACTATAAGTATGACCACGATAACAGAATGTTCCGTGAGAATCGTTTGTAGTATCACAATGTACATCATACTCAACACCACGATATGCAGTGTGAGAGATTTGTGCATCGTGAAGTGCAGATGCCTTTTGAATCTGCTTCTTAATTAAATGAAGTGTGTTCATGAGTTTACTCCTGAAATACTAGGGTGAGTTTTAAATCTCCCGTTCCTTCAGTCGTTTGCGGTTTATAAAAATCTAAAAGGGGCCAAAAATATCCAGGATAATTTTTTGCCCTTTTTTTGAATCAAGGGCCAGCTTTTCCTAGACAGGCATCATAGTGTCTTCCCACTAGGTTTTGGATGATACGTTTCTTTGACGTAGGAGTCAAGTGTTCGTATTCCATGACCACTTCCACCACTTCTCTCACTTGTTCACATGACATAGAGGAATCATTATTTTCAGCATAAACTGAAGTGGTTCCAGAAAGTGATGACAGTAATAAGAAAATGGGAAGAGTGATGATTTTCATAAACTGAACGATCCGTTCCGCGACTTACTTGCGACCCACTGAAGTGGGTTGAACGATGGTGTTATTATAACACCTCAAAACTTATTTATCAATAATGTTTGATTTTCTTAACCATTCTTCAATCATCAAAATCCCTCTTGTCTTGCTTCCTCAATCATCTTAGAAACAATGTCCTCTGTTCCATCCATTGTCTTGATTGCAAACAAACTGGACTTCTGATACTTCTTAACCTTTTTGTATTTCTTAAGTAGTAATTGAACATGGTCTGGATTCATGTCCAGACCTTCAAATGAAATGTCAAATCCTTTACTCATCTTCCAATCCATTAAAGATTTTTGGATTTACTGTTCCACTTGTTTGAGTAATCTTTTTTAGATCACCTCTAAACTTGTCCCAGTATTGATCAAAGATTTCAACCTTTTTTGAGCTCATTACAACATCATAGGTCAATGTGCCATCCTTCATATACTCAACAAGATATGAGTTTGAAGGAAGTTTCTTATTCTTTGCATACTCCAAATCACAATCATCTTTGAGATGTTTTACTGATTCCATTACGAACGTCCTCCCCATTGAATGTCAGGAAATGCTGCTTCAACATTAGCTCTTGAGATCTTAAACTTTGCCTCAAGTCTTTTGTCTTTCACTAAACAAAGAATGTCTGCCTCATTAGGATGAAGACCTTCCAACATCTGAATAAACATTGACTCTCTACGAGTCTTGGAAAGACTATCATTACCTCCTTTCACAAAGTGATAGAGGTTCTTCCATTCCTTCCTGAGAGAGGTGTGATCAGTTCCCACAGGGACATCATTTCTGTTGAATGGAACCTCTCCATCAGGAATCATTGAGATGACAGTATCATCAAAGTTCCAAATCAAAACTGATGTCAAAGCATCAGTTCTATACTCTTTTAAAACTTCCACCTTTTTTGCATTTGATCTTTGTTTAGATACAAGTTCCAAAATCTCAGAGATAAAAGGATTTGGTGGAAGTTTCTTCAGTGTTGATGTTGCCATAGTATCTTTTAATCTAATATCAGTGTAACATATTTATTGAGAGATTTCAATCATCAGTTTCCTCAAAATCATTTTCAAATCTTACTGCAAGAACTTCATCTGGAATGATTTGGCCATTCTCATCAAACATCTCTGGATGTGTTGGAATAAACTTTGAATCTCTTTGAATTACATACTCTTTAGCTAACCAACCCACAGTTGTTCCAAGGATTAGAAACATCACTGAAAACATTACTGAAAATGTAAGTGTGACTGAAAGCATTTTTACTCTCCTAACTCTTTTTTACATCAAAATTGATGTCTAAGTTAAGATGAAACTCCCTCTTGAAGAGAGTGACCATCTTACCAAACTTTAAACTAAAAGTCTTTGGTGGTTCCCTCCTCTTTCTTTTTGTTCTTAACAACAATTCTGATCCACGATTAACTTGTGGTTCAGAATCATCTTCAAGGTTATTTAGAAGTTCTTTTTCGTCTTCCAGGTCTTCGTTCTTTTCCATATCGTTCTGCATCCATAAGAATGTCATTCAAATAATTTCTAATTTTACGTGCATCTGGTTTACCTAAGTGACCATAAGCCTCTCTAAGTTGTTTGTGAATTTCATCAGAACCACCTTCAAGATAATCATCCAAATCAATGATTAAATAATTGATTTCCTGTGAAACTGAACTTGCGATTAATTCTTCCACATCTCCCTTAGTTGCTTTGCAACTCTTGAGATAATCATACATGTTAAACTTTAATCTTCCTTTGAATGCTTCATCTATAACATGCTCAAGGATGTCGTAGAATATAAAATGTTCCATCACACTAACTTTTGTTCTCTTAAATACTTAACTGTATCATTACACCCACCAAGGTTTTGTCTGTCGTTCAAAACAACTTGTGGAAATGTTGAGTCATTTCCAAACTGACCAATGAATTCCTCTCTATCGAAGTCTCTTCCCAGTTTATATTCTACATGTCTAAGTTCAGCAAGTTCTAAAACTTTCTTTACCTTGACACAAAATGGACATCCATCTTTTGAATAAACTGTAAAAGTCATAATAGTATTAAGAATGGGATAGAAATAGTTATAAGACTTATGATAAGACCCCCTGTCATTTCTAACAGGGGGCGAGTACTGTGATCAGGCATCTAATCTACCCCTTGCAGAAGGATCTTTTTTTAATTCTTCAATGAAATCGTTAGAGCCCAACATGGCTTTATATTCTGGATAAAATCTCTCCATCAATCGTGGAACGGCAAGACAACTTGGATATCCTCCCTTAATCCAAACCTCCTCACGATCTTCAAGGACAACATGGTTAAATGGAAACTGTCTTTTCATGATACATTGGTGAAGGTGATTCTATTATAACAAACCATCACTCATAAGTAAAGGTTTTATTCTTTACTTTTGTGTCAAATTCACCTGTTCTACCAGGTTTCATTTTACCAGTCTTGACTCTCTTACCTTCACCAGGCCATGACTTATTAGTTCCTACTAATGCTGCATCACCAGTCTTTCTTTTCTTGATGAGAACAGAGTCTTGGTTGTATTTTTTACCCAACTTGGTTATTGCTTTTTTAAATTTCTTCTTACCCATCTTTCCACTGGATACCACATGGGATCTCTCACCCACCTTCTTCTCTTGTGGAGTTCCAGGATTCTCTGTATACCTTCCAGAAACCTTTGTAGCACCAGGAAGACCTGCTCCTCTGATATCCTTGTCTAACTGTTTGGAACGTGCCTTATTCTCCTTTTTGGACTTGTCTCCTCTCTGAGCAGACATAATAGCCATTCCACCTTTCTTATCCTTTTGACGGATTCGATTGAGTGATGACTCTTGGAACTGTGCAAAGGTCTTCATCTTATCCAGACTTTTCTTTATTTATTTCTTGTGAATGTCTAGGATTGAATTCCTCCATTGGAAGAGATTTAGTAAGATCTCTACGTGATTGATTCTTGATGACAATGAATGCATCTTTGTTGTACTTACGAGTACCAATGGGTGATTGCCATTTTTCATTGTACTCCTCACCAACATCAATACCAGAGACTGAAGTGCCACCAAATTCAACAACAATTTCATCAGAACAATCCCATCCAAGTCTCTTGATGTACTCTCTGACAGTGCTCTCAATTCTAATCATCAGTCCCTACAAAATCATATTTATCTGGTTCAAGATAGGGATTTGGACCTCCATTCTCCAAGTAATTCATATAGTATTTCAAACGTCTAGTAGCAAGTTGTTTTCTTTCAGGAGAATTTAACCACATGTAGTGATCAAACCACTCAAGGAATTCATTCAGAAACTTCTTCATTATTAGAGTAAAGGTGTTGATAAGCAGGAATCACATAAGGACCACCAAGTTCACAGTTGTTTTTGAGTGTGTCCTCAGAACTACCTTTCCAACCAGAATAACATTGGAAATAATGTGTTGGCATTCCTGTGACATCATCAAAACCATCTAGGTCATCATCAGATGTGACTGTAAGACTGTTGGCAACTTCATCAAGGAGACTAAATGCACGAGTCACTTCTTCTCTGTACTTCTCTTGACCAACAGCACAAGTTATGTTGTAGGTTCTATCCTCAATCAATTCAACTTCACAATTATCAGGGATTTCTGGAAGTGTGTACTTATCTTGAGCAAGAGTTGAGTAAGTAACAGCGGAGGTTTCAGCCTCAGCAAAGTTATTTGCTCTGATGGAGGCCACATAGGGAGCAATGCTCATCAGCATCACTCCCGGCAACAGTGTCCCCATGATTGCCCCACTAACAGTAAGGGTGATAAGGTTCATGATTAGGACTCAGTAGGTGTTCCAGGAACTCCAGAAGAATCAATAGCAATAGTCCAGGTCACACCACCATCTGTAGCAGTGATGGTTCCACTGTTTGCACAGGTTCCAGAGACTGGTGATGCAGCAGTGGGAACTGTGTCTCCACTCAGTAGTGCCAGAGAACAAGACTTACTGAAGTTCACCAGTTCAGCCTTAGCTGCTGCAGCCTTGGCTTTGTTTTGTGCCTTTTGAAGTTCAGGAAGACCAACGGCACTCAGGATGCCAACAATGGCAACCACAACCATCAACTCAATCAGAGTGAAACCATTCATCTTCTTTTGACGCTTCTTCATGGCGTTCTGAAGAAGCTTGGTTTGAAAGTTAGTCATGTAAGAGTTACCTCTTTTGTTCACCTTCATAATTTAGAGCCTGAGGGGAGGAAACTCAAGAAGAAAATCCAGAGAGTTTTCTGAGGGTTTTATTAGAGTTGGCTCTGAATCCACTCCAACACATCCACTTTGGGTCTCCAGTTGAGGTTTTGTTTGGCTTTAGTGATGTCTGC
>Ga0070746_10000933_pt1 | contig 17562 bp, 24 predicted proteins | sample VirMetDEL_Mar_21_FD_77016 | JGI IMG/M metagenome (GOLD analysis project Ga0070746, IMG submission 77016) | Aqueous microbial communities from the Delaware River and Bay under freshwater to marine salinity gradient to study organic matter... | ecosystem: Environmental > Aquatic > Marine >...
CCTCAGCCAGATTGAGCTGCGCGTTGCGGCACTACTCTCAGGCGACAAGACCCTGGCCTCTGCATACAACGAAGGCCTAGACCTGCACACGGATCGTGCAGTATCTATCTTTGGACCAACAGCACTGGAAGCTAAGTACGGCCTGCTGTTCCACGACAACCCCAACTTCAAAGGACACGAAAGACAATGCGGGAAGAGGACGAATTTCGCAGACTTGTTCAGATCTTCTGCACCCACCATGAAATCAGCGATGATGGAGGACACGGGGATCGACTTCCCTATGAGCGTCTTCGAGAAGATCGTGGCGGACAGACCGAAGATCAGACCGGGACTATGGACATGGCAGGAGGAGATGCTAAAGCTAGCGGAGCAAAGAGGTTACGTCGAGCTACCAATCACTGGGCAATCAAGATACTTCGTAGGTTTCTCAAAGACCGACCGCCAGTCGGAGGCGAAGAACCAGCTCAACGAGATCATCAACTTCCCGATCCAAACGACAGCCGGTAACACACTGCTCAACATCCAACATGAACTTCACCGGTCTCTCCCTGAACTTAACAGCAAAGATCCCTGGGCGTACATGTTCCTAAATATTTATGACGCGGTATACTTCGACTGCAAGTTAGACCGTGTCTCAGAGCTCGAGCAGTTGATTGATAATGCAGTACGTGAAGTTGTTGAACGTGGGTATTGGGCAAGACTGCAAGAACTCTACGGTCGAGAGATACCAGTGGAGTTTGATGTAGATGTATTGCAAGGATCCGAGCGTAGTAACACGACAACAAGAGATGAAGAGGCTCCTGACAACGGAAGGCCTGTCGATAGCGGAAGTGGCCACCCGAGTGGGCCTTTCGAAGAAGCGAGTCTATTCGTTCGCAAAGTCCAGGAAGCTGCCTTACAACCGGCCAGTGACAGTGGGGGGTCGTAAAGAAGCACAGATCCTTCGGATGGTAGCTCTTGGCCACGACTTAGACGATGTGGCTGAAGCATTTGACATGGCTGTGACCGCAGTAAGAAATGTGATACGCTCCGCACGTGCAACGCAAGTACGTGATAGTTCAGGACACACGGGAGAAGCTTCCCCTTCTGTTTCCCAAACGACTGGTGATGTTAGATGACACACGACCAGCCCCCGAAAAGAAAGCGATCACTGTGGAACTACACACGGTGCGGCAAAAGCTACAAACTGGAGACTACATTCTCTCCGGGTCCGAATCAACGTGCATTGTTGAAAGAAAAGGGTCGCTACTTGAGATCTCAAAAAACTGTCTCCACGGGGGAGACCGGAGAAGATTTGTACGGGAACTCGTACGGCTCAGAGAAGAGACGTCACATCCCGTGCTGGTCCTTGAAGGCTCTCCTGCGCAACTTCTGGATGCAGGTGAAGGGTCTCTCGCAGTGGACGCGTTGATCCGACTTTTACAGGAGTACGGTTGCGAGCTATTGCTGCTGCCGTCTGGTATTGCGAAACATCGGCGTGCCCTGGGTGAATGGGTAGCTCGCCTACTAATCAACAGGACTCTCCATGACTGATACCAAAGCAGTATACCGAAGCCACATGGTGGGCAATCGGTTCCCTCAGTTCTCCGGCACCGGAGGATCTGTAGGCTCAGCCCCGTTTGTAATGAACACCGACATCAGCACTGTCACCGCAAACCTTGAGTCAGAACTTCGAGACCCCTGGTCTATCGCATCAGGTGGAGTAAGTGACGCTGGCGTAGCCAACATCGTACCCATCTCTATCCCGCCAGAATACAACCGGCTGGAGATCTGGGTGGCTGCACAGGCAAACTTGGATGGTTCCACACCTCCAGTCCTGAGCCTGTACGGCAGAACTCATGTGCCTCCTGGGGCTTTGGATGGTATGCCTCATGCCTATGACCGAACCAACTACCCTGAGGTTACTGAGTGGTGGACTCCTCTTACCTTTGTCGATCGTGCAGTAGACCGACTGGGAACCACCGGAACCATGGACGAGGTGGGTGCAGGTATTCCTATTGCTGGTGTGGCTAACAATGCAGGCGAGGCCAACTCAACTGGTTCGTACAACATGCAGGCTGTGGAGTTCAAGATGAACTACCGACCAGTCCCTATGCTGGCCAACACCGCTTCCGAGTTTGTGTCTCAGTACGGCACTGACTTCTTCTGCAGCCCAAGCACCAGCGTGTTCTTGGACGGATGCGATCAGGTGCTGGCAGTTGTCAAGACTGCAGGTACTGGCGGCATGCTGATGGGTAGGTTGCACGGATGAAGTACGGCGACAAGAAAAAGAAAGCAGTCAAGGCAGTTTCTAAAGGAAGATCAAAGAGATCTTCTTCCCCACGCAAAATGAAAAAAACCCCTAAGGGAGGGTGACATGGCTAAGAAGAAGAAAGCAAAAAGAGTAGCGTCTCGTCGTGGTAGAACAGCAACGCCTTCACGTGGACGAGCAGCTAGGCGAGGCACTAGTCTCAACCGGGTCGGCGGCATCGGTAATATTCAAAGACCAGGTAGCGGACGGCCATGACATTCGAAGACGCACTGCCCGTATTGAATGTAATAGTTCTGGTGGCAGGTGCCGTATGGTCTGTTGCTAAGATCACTGCTGCGGTGACCACACTGACAGCATCTGTCAATCGACTCGAGCAATCAGTCGACAAGATGGAGCGACGTCTATGCGATCACGAGACGCGCTTGTCGCACTTGGAAGCCTCGCGCTCCTAAGTTGTAAGACATCCCCCATAGCCTCATTGTCAGCACCGCAGCTGCCGGAGGTGACCCAGGTGGACCCGTCCCTCAGCCCCCTAACTTGGGTGGGGGGCGTGTCGATACTGGGCGGAATCATTCTCATGACTGTAACCCGCTTCCTGGGATTACCGTTACGAGGAGCGATCCCGCTGGTCGCGGGGATCGCTCTCGTAGTAGGGGCGTGGGCATTACAGATGTATGCCGACATTGCTATACTCCCGATTGCCATCACCAGCGGGGTGGTGGGATCCCTGGCTGTGATAGCCAGCGCACGAAAACTATTCAAGGAACAACAATGGACTCTATTCAAGACACCTTCAACGCCTTCTTCGCCAGCACCGGAGCGTGGTTCTTCTTCTACGTACTCGGTGCTCTCACCGGATCGACCGTCGCAGGATGGCTCAAAGCGGTAGTCGGCAAGCTGAAGGCCTGACATGCCTCCCCCGAATGTGCAGGAGATAAAACCCCCCGAAGGGTGGGGTGAGGATGCCGCACGCTGGTTGGAAGCGCACGGCATGGTTGCCGAGGTTCCAACAATCCGCTCATCAGACTACGAGTCTTGCTTGAGCAACCCGTTCGGCTACTACCTTACACGACGCCTCGGACTGTCGGATGCTCTCCGCTGGTCTGAGGCGTTGTCACGTGGATCGTGGTTCCACAAGCGGTTCGAGTACTGGGACATACCGGATGAACAGGCCCAACCTATTCTTGATAGTGCTATCTCTTCTAGGAAAGAAGAACTATCTGGTATATGCGGTGAGCTTGGCATTCAGTCAGATGAACGTAGAACAATACTGGAACGTGAGGAGAAAGACTTCAAGGTAACAGAGGCATGGTTCGAAGCCATCAAGGGTGAACCCCTGCAGTGGATGAGCCAGCCCCACTTCCGTTGCCTGGGCCAGGAGATCACAGGTATCTACAAGCACGACCGCTTCAAGGGTGCACCCCTGGTCGCACAGTTCGACAGCTTGTTGTACCACCGTGAGCAGAACACCCTATGGGTGGTCGACCTCAAGACCTGTGCAGAGTCCCCCACTGATAGGTTGCAGACGGTAGGCATTGAGTTCCAGACTCAGCACTACATGCACGTAGCCCACTTCCTATTGCAAGAGGGGGTGCTGCAGAAAGAGTACGATCTGCCGCAGGACTGCACACTGGGCGGGATGGCACACATCGCTGTGCAAAAGCCCACGATTAACTTCGGGCTCAATGATCGTGACTTCCTCGAGGAGGAGCACACGCTCAAGTCTGGGCCCCGCAAAGGACAGATCGAGATCCGTCGTAAGTACCTGGGGGAACCTAGGTTCGAGAACTACGTAGCTCGATGCAAGCGCTGGTACGCCGGCGAGGGTGAGTACGAGAACAAGAAGGTTGATCGGGAGCAAAACCCACCCGTCAATATTTCTTACACATATGGCAAGAATCTGCTTGACCCCCACTTCGAGGCTGAGTACCTTGAGCGGGTCGCGCTGATCCATTCTTTGGCAACGCGTAGGGCATGGCCTGATCAGTTCTACAAGAGTGCCGGCGCCATCCGGTCTCACGGTAAGATCAGTCGTTTCGCACCGCTCTACCTTTGCCACCCAAGAGAATGGCCCACCATTATCCAAGAGCTCAAACTCATTACCCTCCGAAGAGATGAGCACACCCCCTTGGATCACACAGGACTGCACACCTAACCTCCACCAGTGCAGTCCAATCCTTTCGCCGCGCGCTCTCTGTTCAGGGAGCGCGCGGTCTTCTCCCCTATGGGACAACAACACTAATACTACAAATGGAAACACAAATGGCAACACGAACAAACCCTTATGAATGGATCGAGGCAGAGATGCTGGCTCGAATCATTGGACCCAAGATTCAGGAAACTATCCGTCGACGTGAACCAGGCTCCGTTGCTGAAATGATTCGGTACATGGAGAATGACTACGGCATGGCGGGTGTCACTGGCGCACGCATGAAAGAGTGGCTCGACAAGCTCGGCTACGAAGTCAAGTCGCGTGTTGTGTTCGAGATCCCAGGCTCTGCAGCCGACGATCTGGTACCGCCACAGCAAGACCATGAAGGCGGGTCCTTCAAGATCATCGAAGAAAACGATACCACTTACAACTATACCTCCCGACCTGTGCCTGACGCAGGCGGGATACAAGGAACACTATGACACAAGTAGATCTACAACATGGGAACACCGCAGCACAGCGGTTCTCCCGACTAGGCGTGCAGAAGTCACGCATGATTACAGGCCCACGATCCATGTTCGCCATGGTGAGTGGTCCCCCAGCCAGCGGCAAAACCAACTTCTTCATGGGTTGCGATGGCGCATACATCATCAACCTCGATCAGGCATCCATGCCCGCTCGGGATCTGGACGACATCAAGTCAGGCGTATGGCCTGGCGTTGACGATGACGGTCAGTGCGTTGATGTGGATGGCAGCACCTTTACCCTCACGTGGGAGAAGATCCAAGAGAAGGTAGAAGTTCTCAAGGAGCTGGCTAAGAACAAAGAACCACGACCAGACATGGTTGTATTCGATACCCTCAGTGGCTTGCTCAACATTGCTACTGAGTACGTTACCCGCAAGTCGGGTAAGAAGGACTTCAAGGAACTGGATGGCCGGCGTGCGTACGACGACCTTTACTCCTTGATCCTGAACACTTGTCAAGACCTGCGCCGTCATGGCTATGGGGTCTGGCTCATCTGTCACATCGTCAACAAGACGGTGCAGATTGGTGAGGACAGGTACGAGGAGCGACCACGGCTCACCATTACTGGTGGGTTCTGGCAGCGACTCTTCTGGCAGTTGGAACTGTCAGCGGTGATCACCGCAGAGTGGGACGTCGAGACCATCGAGCGGGAGATCAAAACCGGACGAAAGGATGCCCAAGGTAATGAGATCATCCGTAAACGTCCTGAGACTCAGAAGGTGAAGAAACACCACTTCACTATCAATCACCAAGATTACCTCGGCATCACAAAGGGGAAGGTGGACTTCTCCGACCTGCGTCTGACACGTGAGTCAGCGTGGGCACAGTTTGAATCAGCGTATACAGGAAACACATCTAATGATGAACAATGAAACTAAGAATGCATTCGCAAACATGCAGAACACTTTCGCCTCCGCCACTGCAGAGTCAGGCGGTGGTACCCCGTGGCCGGCAGCAGGTGAGCACCAGTGCTACCTGATTGGTATCCACACCGACACTGGTGAGTTCCGTCAGTCCGATGGACAGATGTTCCCATCAGCCACCATCCAGTTCGAGTACGAGCTGTGTGATGATCCAGACCGCCCCAGTCCGTTGCAGTGGCGTGGTGCAGTCTTTAACCTCCCAACCAACCCAGGCCAGATCACCCTCGACGGTTCTAAGAAGCGTGCCGAGATTGAGATGAACCGGTTGAAGGGACACCTCACTGTTCTCTTGGGCAGCGAACCCACCAACATGGTCGGCGCACTGGAGCAAGTCTCTGGTATGATCCAATCAGACCAGGCTGTTGTGTGCAACGTCCGGTGCAACTACCGTGAAGTCGGTGACCGTACCTACAAGACCGAGTACATCCGAGAGCTCCTCTCAGGTGCTGCCTCCTAATCCTGAACTCCCCCACTGCAGCCCTGTCCTCCCCTTCCCGGGGAGGCGGGGCCTTCAGGAGGTAACATGCCAAGATACGTAGTAACGTCAAGCGACGTAGTCGAACAGAAAAAGACCTGGATCATCGAAGCAGAGAGCGAAGATGAAGCGCAAGACATTGCGTCAGAGTCTGAGCCCAAGAGTGTCCAGCTTCTCCACTGCGATGTAGAAACTGTATGGGAGACCATGGATGTCACACCGGGGCAAGAGTGAATACAACTACGGGCCCCGTGGGGGGTTCTACCACAACAAGAAGTGGACGCAAGAACACCTGGGGCAAGTGGAAACAGTTAAATGCCCTGAGTGCAAAGAGGAAGACCCTGAACATCTAGGCGAGACCTTCAAGGGTAACTACGGACGCGTCCATTACCGTTGCAAACATTGTCAGTACGTTTGGTCAGAGAAGGTTGTATAATCGGTGCGTGAGATCCGACTCTAATAACACGCACCGCAGCACGAAGGACGACTCTCTTCCCGAGGGTCGTTTTTCTTTTGATGTAAACACCGAGGCTCTGATCAAATGGCATGACTCCAACGGGAGAACAGCCAGGAGATACCTGAATGCAGGGCCTAGCGAAGCAATCAAAGCCCCCGATGCAGCAGTAGTGGGGGAGGACCAGATCCGCCTGAGTGCAGACGTACGCGTAGGCATATGGTGGGACGACGGAGGCTGGCTAGTGCTGTCGTTCTCTACGGAGGATGCGAGCCGCGAGGAGCATGAGCGCGCCGTGGAGCGCAGCGAGGGGAGCGTACGCGCTCTGCGATGGAGCGGCGGGTGCAGAGCAGTTCTTTACTGGAACCTCAAGGGAGAGCACAGAACAACAAGGTTTGATCTAAGTAAGGAGACCATGGAAGGACTGGCAGAACTCAGCCCTGATCTTCCCGGCGTTCTCTCTCCAAGAAGATTTTCCGGAGCTTACCGGAGCCAGGGACATCTTCATCAGCTATGGCTCCCTTTGTAACCCAATCAAATATCTTGGGTCGGATGTCCTCGTTGATGATTTGACCTACCCGAGACGTACTGATGTCATACTTCTTGGCTATCTCAGTGCGGGTATACGAGGCCATAAGCATTGACACTATGCCTCGCTCACGAACCTCAAGGTCTATCTCACTGAAGTCAACCTCTACATCTGACTCCAAGCCCGGGACTACAGACTCAAGACAGGCAACAGACGGAGCACGTTGAATCCAGGTGCGCCTGCGACCACCATCTTCTTTGGGCACCCAGTGAATGGTACGGCCTAGGAATCTTTGGTAGATGTAAGAAAGGTCTGTGCGCAGACAAGAACCCAAGAAGACAGTGGGTGTTCCCTTCTTGGCGTCGTACTTCTCCCGCAACAAGAAGTCTCCTCGAATGAAAGATTCCGACAAGATATCCTCAAAGGTCCACTGTTCGAACCATTTGTTGCGCACCGCACGCTGTGTCCAGCGAACAAGGAACCCCATATGTTCTTCGGCGGGGCTCACTCTTCCTCAACCCGGCCTACGAAGTTCTGTTTCTTCTTGCCTTTACGGTTGGAGGGCTGATCTCTGATAGCTTCAGAGACTGCTTCTTTAATCATCTTTCTAATAGCATCTCTTTGCACAGGGGTAAACATGTCATCAATAGCCCGGTTGTCGGGAGGAGGTAACGGCACATCACCGCAGTAGCGACCGGGGTTGAAACTAGGATCACTCATCATCATCCTCTTCGTCTTCTTCTTCACCCTCCACCAGGGTGTGCTCTGACTCCCAGATGATGTCGTTCTTGATCTCTTCTAGTACACCGATCACGGCGTGCTTGCCGAGGTCCCACTCGCTAGCCCAGTTCTGGCAGATGGTTAGTAGTTGTCGATATAGAACTTCAGCAGGGGGTCTCATAGCATTCTCTCCAATCGGGCTGACCAGTTACGCGTACGCATACGGTCGGGTCGATCAGTGAGACACTCGATGATGCCAACAGCACTCCCCCACTGAGAGGTGTCCTTGCGCTGCATGTAGTCTGGCTTCATGGGTCCGCAGGTACCAACGTTCATGTACCACCAGGGGAGGGGCACTCGTCGGGTACGCATGCACTGGGTTGGGTCTACGGGGCGGTGGGTATGGCCACGGACGAACAGGCGCCACGGGTCACAGCCTGTAAGGTTGTTGAACTGCAGAGCTTCTGTCTCATCACTGGTTGCCCCAGCGTCAAAGCCGTGGTAGAATACGCACTGACCTACCTTGTAGCAGCCACGTTCGGACTTCTCATAGGGTAGCCACTGCCAGTTGGAGAATTCACTATGGTGCAAGTGCGGATTGATGAGCTCACGGAGAGCCCTTGGGATACGTCGGGGATCGCTGACACGGAGGTTGTCATCATGGTTACCCATGGTGATGACGCGCTTACTCTCTTTCGGCAGGACATGCCGTATCTGGCTGAGAAGGGACGCCGCCTGGTCGTACTCCTCCCGAAGACTATGAGTGTGCTCGTTGGGGTGCACGGAGGCGACACTGGCGTCGAAGAGATCACCGAGGTGGATGAAATGGGTAACATCCTTCGCCTCGCGCTCAATGACGGACAGCAACCACTCGAGGGTTGACTCCGGCATAAAGGGAGCATGTGTACAACTGATGGCTAGTATCTTGGCACGGCTCACCGCTTTCTCCTTGGCGTAAGAGCCCAGAAAGGTACGAACCATGCCGGGGTCGCTTCTGGCACCGCAGCGGCTTGTGGCTCAAGGAAGAGGCTCGTATCCATATCAGGTGGAGCGTAACTCGGCAGGTACGAACCCGCCACGTGCCAACTCTCTGGGTTTAGTTGTGGGGTATAGGCATACCCTCCGGGAACGTCAGCAACGTCAGCAACGTCAGGCTGACGCGTCACGGTAGTTACCTTTTCTACCGTGTCAAAGATAGACATGGCACTGTCCAGGGTCTCTTTGGCTACGAGTGTGCTGACTACAGTCAAGGCGATAGTCAAACGCTGGGACTGTTTGTCTAGTCGCTTGCGTTCTGTCTCGCAGTTAGCTCTTTGCTGGCTTTCTGCTTTCTCTCGGGCTGCACACTTCTCGCATACCATCAGCACTTCCAACGCCGACGGGCAGCGCAGATACGTTTCTTGGGTGTCTTGGAACAGTTGACCCCGTGCATCTTCATCTGACCAGCAGAGCGTGCACAGTAAGACTTCTTACGCTTTCCGCCGCCGGGCTGAGGAGCCTTGAGTTTGCTGCCGGTAGCGCGGTTGTATTTGGCACGACCCTTGGCCGTAAGACCAGCGCCTTGAGAAGCAGGTTTCTTCTCGCCTCGACCGACTGACAGGGATACGTTCTTGCGCTTCTTCTTGGCCATTACGGTTGACTCTTCCCTCTGAACTTCACAATGCCTGCGTGCTTGCGCTTCTGCTTCGCTGCCCTTGCTTTGTAGCTAATATTCCCTGCTCCCAGGCCGGTATCCTTGATGGTTTTCCGCCGCGACCTGCGAGCCTCTGCGGCAGATACAACTTTTTTGGGCCGAGACTTCATGTACTCCTTGAAGCTCTCCTCTCCTTTAGCCTTTTCTCGCTTGATCTTCCTCAGGTGTCGGTTGTATGACATCCGAGCCTTGCCTTGATCCAGGGTCTTCTGCTTGCTAAGGGCTGCTTTGACAGTCTTCGTGATGAATCGCTTTGCCATTACTTTTTCTTTCTTGTTTTCTTCTTCCAAGAGATGCGAGCAGGACCTGTCTTTCGTTTAGCGGCGGAGTTACACTGAGCCCTAGTAGGACGACAAGCAGGATAAGGACGGTTCTTGTCCTTCTTCCCGCTGCGACCACAGGGCTTGCCGGTCTTACAATCAATCCAGCCTTTCCCTTTGTTCTGACCGAACCACTTGCGTAGACCACCGGACGTAGCAGACTTCTTCTTAGCCACTACTTCTTTTTCTTCTGTCTGACGCCGGCACGAGGTCGCTGATTCTTACGAGTACCAGCAGCCTTCTTGTCGAGCTTGTCGATCTTGCTTACGCCTTTACGGTTCCTCTTGACAGCTTTGAGTCCTTTGTCTTTCAGCATTCCTGCGTCGGTAAGGGCTTTGTCCGCCTGACCTCGGATCTTGCGACCCCGCTTGCTTCCAGATTTGAACTGAGCCAACAGTGCTTTGGGCATTTTTCGGACCATTACTTCTTCTTACCTTTCTTCTTCTTCTTCTTGGCAACCTTCTTGGCTGCTTTCTTTGCTGCGGCCATTCCGGCCTTGGTGTATGGATACTTTTTACCGCCTACGTTTGGCATCACTTCTTCCTCTTGCTTTTGTTGCCGTAGTTGGCAGCGCCTTTCTTGCGGCACTGCACGATGCGACCAGACGCGTACGCAGATGGGAAGACCTTAGCAGTCCTTTTCACCTTGTGGTAACACGCGTCCTTCTTTCCTTTCTTCTTAGCGGGCACGACGGCCCCCCTTCTTCATAGGCTTCTTCTTAGACTTGGGGCACTTGGGGCACCCGCAACCTTTACCTTTTCCTTTGTGCATACAGGTAGAGTCGGATCAGAAGCCTGTAAATGCCTCGAATCCAAGACGATCTCTCTGGGCCTCTGTCTCTGCCATGGCCTGTTTGAGCTTCTGCAGGACTTCAGGCGACAACTCGACAGGAGTATCGGTACCCGTCACACCTCTTCGATCGGCAGAAGTTGGAATGTTCATCAAAGCCTCTGACGTAGATGCAACTCGCTCTGGGTCTCTGGACATCTCTTGCTGGAAGTATGCTCGGATCTCTGGCGGCATGCGATCCATCATGCGCAGAGAGCGTGGAGTCTCCATGCCCTTAACCGCTGCGGTGATCTGCTGCTTGGTAACTGGCAGGCGGAATCCGTAGGCCTTCTGGAACTTGGCATTGATCTGCTCAGCCTTGCCGATATCGCCCTGAACAATCGCAGCTTCGATCCACTCACGACGTGCCTTGTTGATTCGGTCACGCTGACGAACCATGTACCCGTCGATGTCTCGTCCGAACTGAGGCATAGACATGCTTACGCCTAGACCCCGCAAGATCAAAGAGGTCGGGCTTTGGTAGTCAACAAGAGTGCCGTCAGACTTTCTGATCGGTACAAGACCGTCAGGGTTCATGTTGCCGTATTCGGCGTAGAACTTCTGCGAAGGAGCAGCGAGGCTCGTGAGGAAGTTCTGGCTCGCATCCGGAGCCACTTGCAGGGCACGTTGGATACCCACCCCGCCGGGAACTGTACGGGCAAGGGCATTGCCGAGGACATCAAGATCACCACCAAGCAGGCCCCGCATAGCATCTGTGCTAATTGAGAGAACAGGCGGCACGATAAACGGGAACTCGCCACTTGCGATTTTTTCCGGATCGGCAAACGAGCTGAATGTTTCTACCGCACCACCACGGCTAAGGTCTGCGCCGATCAGCCCCTTAGCTCCTTCGTAAATGATGGCACTTGTGCCAATCATGCGAAGGGTATCCCCCACTACGTAGGGAACTTGTACGTTCGTGCCGGTGATAAAACGCTTTCCGCCTGCAATAGATGCGCCGCCAAACCCGAGCGAGGTCAGCGACCGCAGCCCGAATGATTGGAACTGACGGATCAGCGGGTTGGATAGAACTTCTCCTGCTGCTCCGCCCATCGCTCCAGGCATGAACACCATGGGCGTACCCAGAATGTCTGCGCCGAACTGGAACTGCTGCACACCCAGCTTTGCATCTGCTCTGAACTGCTGCTCTGCCAGCTCGCTAGCAAACTTCACTCCACCCTCGCCTGCTTCAGCTAGGCCACGCGAGATGTAGTTGTGCTTGATAGCGTGCACCGTGGTCAGACGGTTCATCCATTCTGCCTTCTCAAAGCCCTTGAGAGACAGGTCGATGATCTTCTGCATGTTGAAGCTCTTGCCTGAACGGACACGCTCTGTTGCCATCAGCTTGTCAAGATCAGAGATGACATCAGCCATGAGCCCTGCCTCTTCAGGGTAGGTCAGCGTTCTCTTCAGCAGCTCTTCGCGCTCTACGTTTGAGATGTTGAGCGGCATCTTGCTCCGCTCAACGGCATACCTCTGAAGGTCTGCGGCCGCATCTCCCATGCCTTTGATTGTTGCTTTTGCTCCCACCAAAGCATTGAGGTGCAAGAATGGCTGTTGCAGGTTCAACAAGACAGACGCCATGTTGAGACCCAGGTGGCTGGAGTAGAGATAGCCGGCTGACTTAGACAGGATTGGGTCTACCAATTCCATGGCAGGACGTTCAGCGTAGTACTTAAGCTGCTTTACGGCGTTACCCAGCATGGGGTGTGCGGCACCCAAGGAGTTAGCAAAGGAGCTGTTGGCAAACTTCTCGGCGTACGCCTGGCCTTGGGTGACTAGACCGCGCATCAAGCTTTGACTGTCAGTGCGCACCCCCAGAGCAGCAGGGATAATCGTCTCTCGCAGCAGCTCTTGGGCTTTCTCGCCTCGCATGCGAGATACCTTGCTGGACACACCTGCAGTGTCCTCCGCCACAGTGAGCAACATGCGACCGGTTTGATCCATAAGGTGTGATCGGTTCCAACCTCCAGGAGGGGCGTCTTTGCCTGTAGTGTTGAACACCTGAAGCAGTCGCGGAGGCTCCTTCGCATCTTTACCGTAAGCTCTCTTCAGTACATCGGAATCTCTTTCGGTGTATCGAAGCTTGCCGGCAGCATCAAACAAAGAGTCACGTTGGGCTTGTAGTTCTACCTCGGTGAGACGGTCCACGTACATCACGTAGTCGCGTGCAGTCTGGTTCTCGTATGCCCCCACTGACTTGGTGAGGTCAATCTGGCGCATCGGAACAACTCGACCCTCGCCTCTACTGCCTGCTATTCGCATCACTCGATCGCTTCTGCGCATCTCTGAGGCAAAACGACCAGTTACTTTTCCGCCCAACGCCTCTGCATCTAGGCGCATCAGCTCTAGATCGTCCATGTGATACACAGAGTCTCGTGAGGTTCTGCGAATAGAACGGCCAGAAGCCTGGAACAAACCAGACTTGCTGTTTCTCTGGTTGATTGTGCCTGTCTTAGGGTCGTAGGTTGGCCGGTCAAGACCCTCTGCTCTAACAAACTCACGCTCACCTCCGGGCTTTCTGCGGAAGTGGAAGTAGTCAAAGGAGTTCCTGGGGTGGTAGGCTCCGGACGCAAACAGTTCGTTTGACATGCCATCCAGAACCATGTCCTTGAACTTCTCGTCTGTTAGCCCGCTCTTACCTTTACTGAGCAGAGCAGCTCTTGTCTCACGAGACAGCAGCCGGTCCATAAAACCGGGCATGCCAAACATCTCATCTGTGTACCGCTGGCTGTCCGCTGCGCTCTTCAGCCGAAGAACCTTGTCAAAGTCAATGATCTTCTTCGATGCTTCTTTTCGCGCAGCTTTGTCTGTGATTCTCTCCACCCGCTTGACGTCTTGGATAGTCGTTCCGTCCACCATAAAGTTACGGATGGCACGCTGGCGGAACATATCTTGGTAGCCATCAGCCAGGCCAAGAACCCCCCGTCGGGACAGAGCTTCATCTATTCCGCCTGCAAAGTTGAACAAGGGGTTTACGTTTGTAGTTACATCAAGAGCCTGAGCAATCTGCTCTCCTGTTTTTCTGTCTGCTAAACGTGGGTCGATGCGGTACAAAGATCCCTGATGCTCAAACAGCTCAGTGCTTCTCTTTACGCCAGACTTTTTGTACGCTTTGAAGATTGACTTGATAACCGTAGGGTCGGTGATTCGCTCTGGAGGTCCCTCCATACGAGGCGCTAGCACTCTCTCAATGCGAGGAAACAGTTCGCTGCGTGTGATAGTCTGCCTGTCACCAAGCCCCGAGTTGCGGTACACAATCAACCGCTTGTCCATCTCCACCTCTGCCCGCAAGGCATCATCCTTGATCCGAGCAGGAACCAAGAACTCATCGCGGGTAATACCTTTTGCTTTGGAGTAGTTCATCTCCAACCGGCCAATGATGTTCTCACTCTCAGCAGCCAGCCTTTGGACACCCGTTTGGATCTGTGTCACCGCAGCATGGCCGGGCGTGCCGATCATCATCTCGTATCCGTTACGGAACATGCCCCCGAACAGGTTGTTCTTGGCTGCTTCGGAGAACACACGACCGCTTGCCCTGGCGGCACCAGGGACAAACAGGAATGCTAAGTATGAAAGAGGGTTTGTAAAGACATCAACCAGCGCAGATCCTACGCCTTTGTCTTTGTAGCCCAAGTCCTTCTTCATTCGGTCTGCGTATGAGTCACGCTCAGGAGGTGACAGATACTCAGGACTGAAGAAGGTATTTACGAAGCTCCCAAAGGTCGCCTCATCATCCATGATCTGGGTGAGGGCGACCTCTGGGGCATCGTAAAAATGTAGCGGGCCAAACGGGCTCGCTTGGATCTGAGTCATCGCCGCTTGGTGCGGATCCGAAGAACGACAGTCTCAATGTTTTGAGTGCCCCCAGTGGAGGTAAACTCAATGTTGAGGAACTTGCCTGCAGTGAGGATGTTGTTTCGCTCGTCAGTGTCAGAGCCTGAACCGTCAATAGTCAGAGCGTTGTGGCCGGTAGCGATTGCATCTCCGGCTCCATCAGCTCCAACAAGGAAGGTACTGCCTGAATCGACAACAGCGATGTCATCATCGAAAGCGATTTGAACTTTTCCGTTAGTACCCGCATCAGACGCATTCACGTAGATGTGGTCAATGACGGTTTCCCGGTCGGCATAGAACAGATTGCGCACAGTGGTTGTGGCGATGTTGCCCTCAGCTCGGAAGTTGAGGGTAACGATCTGCATGTCGTCCGGAATAACTGAAACTGGTAGTGGGTTTTCACCTGGCATTGGTTACTCCTTACTGCCCTGGTGCGAAAGGAACACAGTAGACCGTCACGTGGGGGAGGGTCAAATCTGAGTCAGTAGCGTTTGCACCGTCAAGGGCAAAAACAATAGCACTTCCGGCTTCAACAATGTTTGCGTCAGGAACGCCGTCCGAGTCGGTAGAGAGAACGAACTCACGAATAACGTGGTTGCCTTGACCGGCCATGGACAGCGAGTCGGTAATTGCGGTTCCAGCGGCGCTAATGTCGGTGCCGGAAGCGACTGCCTTCAAGCTAGCGTTGGTGGTACCGCCAGAATCCACACCGTTACCGATAAAGGCCTTGACAACTACAAGACGGCATGGGGCAACACCCACCACAGCGTCGGCAATTTCAGTGCCTTCAGCGAAGTAGGTCATTGTGAACCCTGCATCGGGCGCAGAGTGCTTCAAGAAATGGTCGACTGCTTTTCCAGCCATAGTAAACTCCTTAGATCAAATCCATAACAGAAGGTTGGGCTGGTCCGCCCGGGATAGAATTAGGGCTGGTCGCCATACGAAGCGCCAGGTCCTCCATAAGGTCGACTCTAGGCTGCCCGCCTAATACCACCGCACCTTGCGGAAGTTGTCGACCCGTCATAACTTGTTGGTACGTTTGAGGGCTTGATGCAGCAAGACGGGCAAGAGACTGACCCATTCTTTTTTGCAGTGCCTCGTACTTTTTCTGCCTTGCTCTGCCTGCTGCCAGCATTCTCTGGCCTGACTCATTGGAGGCCATCATCATTTGGGCTCTAAGCTCAGGGCTCTGCAGTCGGCCAACATTGCCCGTGCCAAGAGCTCCCTGTACAGACTTACCTATTCCCCCCAGAATACCCATGCCTGGATAGAGCAGGAGGTCAGCGCCCGTAACTACATGAGCCGCTGCACCGTAGCCGGTTCCTTCGGCAGCAGCTGCATTTAGCTTTCCTGCTCCTGAAGATAGCCTACCCCCCGCGCCTTTCAATGCTGAAGTCAATGCTTTGAACATTAGGTCATCCTCAATACATGCTCAAGAGCCACCTCATCGAGCTGAGGTGCGACCGCAGCGCGTTGCGCGGCAACTGCTCCAGTCTGTCCAAGAAGTGCTGCAAGTTCCATTTCTCTTGGATCCATTGTAGCGCCTGCTTCAGAAAGTGCAGCCATTGCTTGCAGTCGGTCAGCCTCCCCCACTGCTGTCTGGAAGGCTGCGTTTCGATCTGCTCTTTGCTGAACTCCCATGGTGGTCTGCATAGCAAAGTTCTGGAGCTCCTCTTGCCGCGCTCGCTGCTGCGCTCGAGCATCCATAAGCATGAAGCCAAGACCCAACGCACCGAAGCCAAGCGACGGCAGCAATCCACGGAAGCGAGCTGCTCTTGTTGCAATTTTTCCTGCATCGCCTGCGGCAGATGCCATACCCGCTGCGACAGGGTTCTTAGGAACTGAGCCTGCAGGAACAGGGAGCTTGGAAGGATCCACAGGCATAAGACCTGCGGGGTTGGGGACTCTTGTTCCGACAGGGGCGCCCACTCTTCCTGCCGGAAGGGTAGAGGCTCCAGAAGAAGGCACAGGAGTAAGAGTCTTAGGAGGCGTATTGCCGTACGAAATAGCAGGGTTGATCGGATCCTGCACAGTCATGCCGGGAAGAGGGGCACTCTTAGTCCCGGTAAAAATTCTTGGTCCTGCAGGGGTAGGAGAATAAGGCGCTTGTGGAACATTGGTGTTCCTCAAAGGATTAGTGAATCCAGGCCCTGTTGCCTTAGGCACTGGTGCACCTTTGGGGGCGGGCGTACTAGCAGGAGTAGGGGCGGAAGCAGGTGCAGCAGCCGGGGCAGGAGCAGCAGCTGGAGCAGCAGCAGGCGCAGCGGCTGGAGGACCAGCTCCAAGTCCTCCGGGAAGTGATCCCTTAAGGTCAATCAATGCTTTGGGCGGAGTCTTGCCTTTGAACTTAGGAACGTCAACACCTTCAGGAAGACGACCTGCAGCCCTCAAAGCATCCTCAAGAGCTTTGGTTTGAGCGTTGAGTTTTGCAGCAGTGATCCCTTGACCGGAAAGCTTTGGAGGAGCAGTTCCATTCAGGTAACTAACTGCCTTAAGTCGTGCTGCCGCCGCGTTCTTAGTCCCTGGAAGAGGCCCGCCAAACTTGCCGGGGCTTCTCATGGCCTCAAGCTGCTCGGGGGTAAACTTATTTACTGCAGTACGAGCAGGAGCAGCAGGTGCTGGTGCTGGCGCAGGGGCAGCAGGCGCTGGAGCAGGGGCCGGCGCAGGAGCCACTGGAGCAGTCGGGGTAGGAGCTCCAGGGTTAGTCACCGGCAAACGAATAGCAGGAGCAGAACCTCCTTGGAAGTACTGAAGTGCTCCAGCAATCTGCTGCTCGGTAGCGCCTGCTTGCATAAGAGCACTGCGAACCGAATCAACGAGATGCCCTTTCTTTTTAGCGGCTTCAACAAATGC
>Ga0070746_10000936_pt1 | contig 17524 bp, 30 predicted proteins | sample VirMetDEL_Mar_21_FD_77016 | JGI IMG/M metagenome (GOLD analysis project Ga0070746, IMG submission 77016) | Aqueous microbial communities from the Delaware River and Bay under freshwater to marine salinity gradient to study organic matter... | ecosystem: Environmental > Aquatic > Marine >...
CACGGCAAAAAACGCACGACTATGCGGGGTGCTATTCTATTCAAGTCAGCGTCCCCATAGAAGAATGGGGCGAATGATTTGAATACATACGCCTGATTCGATTCAAATCAGGGGTTGGCCTAGGGAAAGAACCGAATGAATCGAAACGTAACCCATCCGACTGAATACGCGAACCTGGTTGTGGCCGGAAAGGAGAGGGTGAACAAATCCGTCATGCTGGCCTGTAAACGCCACTTGCACGACCTGACCAGAAAAGACATCTATTTCGACGAAAAGGAACTCGATCGGTTTGATGACTTCGTTTCGGAGTTGGAGGTGGCTGATGGTCACGAACTGACCGGACAGAAGATCGTGATGCTGCCTTGGCAGTCGTTCCTCCTGGGTTCGGTTCTCTGCTGGAAGTTCACCGAGACAAACGGACTCCGATATAAGCAGACCTACTGCGAAGTGGCCCGTGGAGCAGGAAAGTCCACAATGGCGGGCGTCCTGCTGCTTTACTGCTCCTGGCGGTGGGAAGGCTCCGATAACCTCTGCCTTGCCAATAAGCAGGATCAGGCACGGCAGGCATTCGATGCCGCCAACAAGATTGCCATCCGGGCATACGGCGACTGGCGGGCAGAAGACAAGGACGAGGCTGCCGCCGCTAGGTACGAATGCACGATCAGGGAAACCCGCTGCCGGGAGTCAGGAGGGCGGTTTCGGGTCATGGCATCGAAAACTGGCACCCTGGACGGAACCAAGGCGATTTGCTACATCTGCGACGAGACTGCCGAAGCGAAAGAGGATTACATGCAGAAGGTGGTTTCGGCTCTTCCGAAACTCCGAGACTCCTTCATGCTCTCGGTGACTACGCCGGGAGATATCGCCCTCGGCATGGATTCGCCCTACTACACCCGCCGCCGGGTGGCGGATGAAGCCATCAAAGAGGAGAATTGGGACGAATTGGACGTTTTCGTCCTCCTGTACGGACTCGACGAAGAGGACGATTTTCGGGACGAATCGACCTGGATCAAGGCCCAGCCGAGCCTGAACCACGTTATTCCGATCTCGAACTACCGCCGGCTGCTCAAGGAATACACCGCCCAGGACGCCTTGCACAACTGGGAGCGATACCAGTGTTGCCGGATGAGCCTGGAGGGTCTTCAGTGGATTCAGGTTTCTGACTGGCGAACGGCAAATGAGGAAATCGAGCGTCCACCGCCGGAAACCCCGATCTATTGCGGATTGGACTTCTCGAAGACGTTTGACCTGACCTCGATGTGCTACGGCTGGTGGGCGAACGGCAAAGTGAACATGAAATGGCACCACTGGGTCGTGAAAGACCAGCATGTGAAGTCCGTAAAACGTGATTATCAGCGGTTCGTAGACAACTGGGACCACCACGAAAACGTCACAATCTGCCCCCACACCATCCAATACGAGTCCGTAAAGGAGAAATTAGAGGAGTTGAAAGCGTGGGGAAACCTGAAACGGGTCGGATATGACGCATTCGGGGGTATGGCGACCGAAATACAGACATGGGGCAATATCGACGATTCGTACAACCCTGAGAACGATTTGCCCATGTGGGCGTTGCCTCAGACGATCATGAGTATGGGTCCATCGACCTATTTGCTTGAATCCCTGCTCAGACACCGCTCGATTGCATTCGAGAAGGACGATATCGTCGAATACGCCCTCGCCAATGTTCAACTCGAAAAGAACATCAACGGGGATCGCCGACCATCAAAGTTGAAAAGTATGGGGATTATTGACCCCATTGTTGCATCTGTTATGCTATGCGGGGTACTAATCAAGGAAGGCGCCGAAAGGCCCGGTGCTTACTTTGATCCTGGGGATATCGCTTGCTGAAAAACCTAGTTACCGAAGTCCGTAGGCGGTTCCGCAATACCAAGTTTGGCGGCAGTGGCCACATCCTGCCCGATACTTGGTGGAACTGGGAACGCCCGACTTCGGCGGCAGATGTCACGGCTGATCCGTTTGTCGGACTCGGACTCTGCCCGGTACAGCGTGCGGTGTCGGTGGTCGCTGGCGATGTCGCCCGGCTCCCCATTCAGATCCAAGAGTACGCCGACGGTCGGTGGGAAGAATGCGAAGAGTACCCCGACCTCGATGACATCCTGAACCAACACACGAATAAGTTCTTCACTTCGTTCGAGTGGCGACGATGGATGGTCACAAACATGATGGTCTGGGGGAACTCGTTCTCCCTGATCTCTCGCGTTGCCGGTGAGGTTGACGAACTCATTCCGGTTCGGCCTTGGGATGTGCAGATCCTTCCCAACACCGAACAGGGTGGTTGGTACTACCGTTCGAGCGAATACGGCGACCTTGAACCAAGAGATGTCATTCACTGGAGAATGCCCGCGCACCAAAGACTGCTCTGGGGTGAAAGCCCCATTGTTGTCGCTCGTCGTGCGATTGAACTTGGTTCGCAGCAGGAAATGGCTGGAGCGCAAGCGTTCCGGATGCCTGGTCTTGGCAAGATTGCAATCACCACGAAGGAAACAGTCGGCGGCGATGCAATCCGAGCGATGCAGGATGCGTTCCTACACGCGCATGGCAGCGTCGAGGGAATGCTTCGGCCTATCGTCGTGCAGAACGAGTCCGATGTGAAACAAGTCGGGCAGTCCCTTACCGATCAGGACTGGATCGCTGCAAGAAGATTTACGATCAACCAAGTTGCACAGATGTACGGCGTACCTCCGCAGTACCTCTACAACCTCGAAAACTCAACGCAAGAACAAACCAGCGAGATGTCACGGGCATACGTCGATACCTGCCTGGGGGCTTATCTTGCGAGCATCCAAACCGAACTCGGTTTCAAGTTGCTGCCGGGTCGTGAGTCGAACAGACGCTTCCGGGTCTGGTTTGATACGGCTCCGCTGGTTCGCGGCACGTTCAGTGAACAGGTCAACGCAATTCAGGTCGCAATCCAGTCGGGCATTATGACCCGCAACGAAGCACGCACCATGATGGGGTACACACCCCTCGAAGGTGGCGACGAGGTTCTCATCGGTCCCAACATGCTCCCAGTGGAGCAGAACCAGGAACAAGCAAATGACGAAGATCGAACGCCGGATACTTCCGGCGGGAACGATGACGAATCGGACGATTGAGGGAATCGCAGTTCCGTACAACAGCCTCAGTGTTGTACTCCGCGACAGACCTCGACCGTACCGCGAACGCATGGAACCGAGAGCCATGCAGATTGACGATTCGGTTTCGATGTTCATTCAACACGAACCAAATTCTGTACCCCTTGGAAGAACGGGCGCGGGGACGTTGAGATTTGACGAGAGAGAGGAAGGTCTTGGGTTTGCCTGCGATCTTCCGGAGTGTAGAAAAGACGTAATCGAAGCACTTGAGAGAGGTGATTTCGACGGGTCTGTTTCTGTGGGTTTCATTGTTTCCGAAGGTGGCGACACCTGGAAGCACAATCGGGGAGCGCCATCAATCCGAACGGTTCGGAGTGCAAGGCTCGTCGAAGTTTCTCTGGTGACTGCGGGAGCCTACGGCTCTGCGAAGTCCCGTATTACTTAGGAGTCCTCCAATGGACGACGCACGGAGTCTCCGCGAGCAGCGGGACGATCTCGCGGGCAAGATGAATGACATCTTGCTCCGCAACGACAGTATCGACGACATCGAGTCGATTGAACTTCTCGAATCGGGCGAAGCACGCCTGGCCGAGATCGACACCAAGATCCGGGCAACCGAAGCACGCGAAAAGGCATCCGCCATCGTGAAGAAGCCGTCTTTCGGTTTCTCCACTTCGCCGGGTTCGGCTCCCCGCGAAGACACCCGATACCGTTTCGAGAGGAACGGAACGGACATCAAGATCCTCGGCGGCAACCCTGACACCCGTCTCAACCCGCTCGGTCTTGGTTCGGATGGTTCGGACGCGACGTTTACCGCTACTGACGCCAATGGTCCGGTCGCAGGTGCAAGCATCCCGGTCGATCTTCTCGGCCAGATGATTCGCAAGTTGCCCAAGTTGGCGGTCCTTCGTCAGAACTGCCAGGTGCGAACCTACAGCAACGACGTTGAACTCCAGCGTGTCAACGCTCGTATCGACATGTCCGGAGATGCGTTTGTTGCAGAATCGGGAGCCTACAACGAGCAGATTGGTTCCTTCGAGCGTGTGCGAGTGCGCAACTTCAAGAGTGCCGCCCGCACGAACGTCACCGAGGAATTTCTTCGGGATGCGCGTGGGAACGCCGTTGCAGAAATGCTCCTCCAGCACGCCGAAGAGCATGGCCTCTACTGGGATTCCGCCTACGCCACCGGCATCGGTTCGGATGACGCCCCGGAGCCGATTTTCCAGACCCCGGCACAGTGGGCAGCCGCGCAGGCTGACTACGCCAACGCTGCTGCCACTCCCACGGCAATCTTCACCGATCAGCACACTGATCTCGACATCAGTGTCATCGACGGTGCCGACGCCGCCGCAGCGGCGAAGAATGTCACCCAGGCTCTCACCTCCCTTCGTTACGACAAGATCCCCGCGCAGTACTGGGGCGGTCTGAAGTGGATTATGGGCCAGGAGACGTTCGCAACCATCGCCAACATGGTTGACGGTCAGAGCCGTCCTCTGTACCAACCCCTCCTCACTTCGACGATGGGCGAGTCCAACTACGTCGGAACCATCCTTGGTCTTCCGGTTTCGGTCAGTAACAACCTTCCCGCCAAGGCCGACGGAAATGTTGCTGCCGTCCTCATGCACACCGAAGATTATGGCATCTTCGACCGTGTTGGATTCGGCCAGTTGGTCGATCCGTACACGGACAGTGCAGCAGGCGAAGTTCGCTACCTCACCCGTATGCGTTCCGACGGTCGATGGCTGCGTCCCTACGCTGCCGGTCAGATCCACTGGGTCGCCTGATCCATATCTTTCTCTTCCGCTCTCCCGCCCTTCGGGGCGGGGGAGTTGGGGGTTTGCATGTCGCACTCGCTCACAAACGTCTCGGCGCATCCGTTCCAACTCTCTGAGTTCAAGGATCACATCCGTCTGGAAATCACAGACGATGATCCCGCTGCTCAAAGAAGTCTGGACACGGCTGTTTCCGCAGTCGAACGATGGACTGGCCGCCTAACCCGGTCTGCCACCATCACCCAGGAATGCGGGTACTACCGCCCGCACTTCCGCGCCGAAATCGCTAACCCCGACAGTATCGGCACGCTTACGCAGATCAATCCGAATACCGACGCAACCACGGACATCACTTCGCGGTTCTTCCTCTACCCGGCAATCGGGTGGTGGTATGCGTTCATCCGCCCACAGTCGAGCCTCGAAGTCAACGTCCTGGTCCGATGGGTCTACACGGTCACGACGCCGGAGATCCACCCTGACTTGAAACTCTGCATCTTTGGACTGGCTGCGTCGTTCTACGAAAACCGCTCCCATGTGGAGCAGAACATCAACCTCAGCAAGTTGCCGACCGGCTACCGATCGTTGCTTGAGAACTTCCGGGATGGCTTGATGTGAATAGTGGTCGCGCACGACATCGAATCACGGTGACTTGCAGCACGCCTGCCTCTGGAACATCAGGGCAGGCTGACTACATTGGCGGCACGGATACCGTCATCACTCGGTGGGGTGAAGTGCGAAGCATCAAGGGAAAACTTGATGACCAGGGTATGCAGCAGATGGAAGGGCGCCGGTTCTTCCAGATAAAGATGCGGTACGACTCGGGCATCAACTACGGATGCCGTCTGACCTACAAGGGTCGGGAGATGGCAATCGAGCGGATCGAGGATGTCCGCGAAGTCAACCACGAACTGGTGATCTACGCTTTCGAGGTGGATCTATGATTTTCACATCCATAGATGACGCAAAACTTCAGCGTGACTTGCAAGCCCTGATTGACACCGGCGGCTTGAGCAAGAAGTACGCAAAACTTGCGGCCAAGCGTTCCGCCGAAGTTATCGACGATGCCTCCCGAAAAGGCTACGCCCGCGAATATACGCGAGGAAGTCGCGGAAAGGGAAGTAGCGATACGCACATCTACGGCAACATGTTGACCCGTGTAACTCGGAAGATTTACATTGCTCGGCCCCGGTGGCGAAATTGGGCATCGAAGAAAAGCAGCCTTCGGTTTGACTCTAAGAAGCAACGAAAAACGGATTTCTGGTTTCGTTCGATGATAAAACGAACGGCAGACGGCAGAGGGAATCCGTCCACGTTGTCCCACCTGATCGAAGACGGCGCAAGGCATTTCCGAACCGGTCATAAGAACTTCGCCCACGAAATCAGGCGGACGGCCTTTAGAAACAACCGGATTAAGGCTCTTCGGGTGCTTGAAAAGGGGATTGAACTTGCGGTAGAAAACGCCACGCATGGGACGAAGATGGGACTCATTGATTTCCGAAAGAAGACTCAAGTATGAGCATCCCAAGCACGACACACGATTTCCTGGTTGCGTCTGTTACCACCGGAGATCCGGCGTCACAACAGGCCCCGGTTTCTCCGTTCGTTCGTAATCACGCGGCAGGATTTCCCGCCGTGATCTACACGTTCGAGGGCGACGATTTTTTGAACCCTATCCCTGCCGTCACCAGCCCACGGCTGGTGCGGTACAACGCAATGGTGCTTTCTCGAACCCTTGAGGAAGCGGAGACGATTGGACAGTTGATCGTCGTAGCAGCAAGAGCAGAAGCGTGTCCGATGCGTGTGACCTCGGTGGGACGCGACTACGAACCGGCCTATGACGGGGAACGTCAGGGCATTTACATCCACACGACTTCTTTGGAGTTCTTTTCGACATGACTTTTCTACTTGGCAATTCACTCGTTGGCATTTTTCAGTCCGGTGCGGCGTCTCCGGTAACGACTACATTCGGCATTACGGGATTCAGCCATAGCGGCGGAGATCGCCCGGAAATTGATGTCACCACCGCTGCGTCCACCAGACGGCAGGTTTACGCCGGGTTGGCAAGCCCGGAAGAGATGACGCTTTCGGTCAAGTATCAGGTTCACGCTTCCACCGAAGACGGAATCGACCTTCGGGCCGCACTGGTTCAATGTGCAAACGGCAACCTGACGATCAAGATGAACGAATCGGATGACTGCGGCACGGCTAGGACTTACTTGGAAGCAAGCGGGGAAACCTACACCGCCTTGGTTGACGCGGTGTCTTGGAACTTCTCGACCGAACTTGATGGGATCATGGAAGGCGAAGTCACCTTCCGGGTGCGACACTGATGTTTGAACCCAAAAGAGAAACGCACATGGTCAGGGGCCAGGAGATCACCATCAGGGAACTGGAGGCTGATGTCTTGGTAAACATGGACGAAGCAATGTCCGCAGCGGTTGCGGCTTCGCTTGTGCCAGACAAGACCCAGGCCGAAGTGGCACAGTGGCCTGCTCAGGTTGTCACTGAGATTTTCGGACTCATTGCAACACTGAACGGGTGGGACACCGAGGGAAAAGGCTAGAGCCGATCGACATGCTGATCCATCGGGTCGCATCTCAGATTGGCGTGATGGCTCGGCAGGTTCGGGAAGGTATGAGTTCGAGGGAACTACTAGACTGGGCTGAGTATTTTCGCCGGGAAGCAGGCGAGCAAACTACCGAAGAAATCGCGGGAGCGGTAAAGGCGGCATTCAGATGGCAAACGTAGGCAACCTCTTTGTCAACATCGGCGGAAACACGAAGGGGCTTACCAAGTCCCTGAAGGCCGCAAAGACAAAACTGCTTGATTTCAGTTCTTCAGCCATCAAAGAGCAGAAGAAAGTCGTTGCCGACGCGATGGAAAACGCCGCTATGGCTGCACGGGGAGCAACGGTCGGCGCACGATCGGGCAACCTGGAAATGATGACCCAATCAAGAATTCAAGCGGCTAGTTCGGGTCGGACCTATCGGGAAGAAAGAGGGAAACTGACCCAGATGGAAGCCGCCTTCGCAATGAGGGCGGGGCTTGGGGTCATTGGCTTGACCATTGCCGGGGCGGCTCTTATTGCAAAAAACGCTTTGTCCAGAACCGACGAGGCTATTGCCTCGGCAAAACAATTTGAGATGATGGGGCCAGAAGGCGGAAAGATTCTTGAGCAAAGAATAAAAATGATGCTGGACGCAATGAAATATGCGTCTAGCCCGGAAGGCTCCGCCGCGTTATTGAAACAGGCAACTATGGAAAGAAGCGTAAAGAGGGAAGCATTGCAATCGGGGGCTGCCGGACTCAGGCAGGAATTCTCGGCTTTAAAAGATGAATCATCCGAAAATCTTATACGGGGAATTTTTCGTCCGTTCCAAAGACTTGTAGATGTTCTTCCGGTTCATAACTTGCGTATTCCTGATCCCACAAAACAGATCACGGGGGGTTATTGATGCCCACGGTTGTCGTTACCAAGAATTCCAATAACCTCGACTACGGCGGTATGTTCCAGCCGTCCTCAAGAACCATCGAGTTGGCGGTGGACTATTGCGGGGCATCGACTCCGGCAAGCCTGCAACTGGTTATCGACGATCTGGAAACGATCGGTTGGGCGTTGACAGTTGGCAGGCCCATAGGGATGCCACCTGACGGTGTTGGGGCTTACGATCGTTTCGAGTTGGGAAGGCCCGCAGACCAGACCGCAGCGGAGGGGACGCTTATCCCTTACGTCGTGCAGTCTTATCGAGGCGCAATAGATGGCGGCTCGAACAACATCTGGCGGGTGTCGATTGTGCTTTCGCTGGTGGTTCGGAACATCAATCAAGCCGAAGACTACCCAGGCCGAAACCACTCCGCCGTCTCGATTACTTCTCAGGCCCGTTCTGTCCGGGCTTATCGAATCGGGAAGATGGTTCCTTATGACGGAGAAGGTGCTGCCGCTGGCGAGTTGATGCTTCCGCAAATGACTTGGAACGGAACCGCCGAAAGATTTAATAACACCTGGATCACCTGCGGGGCGGACGATATCGAAGGGGACAAGATCGACATCAACGGCGAACCCCTGACGATGCCGGTAGAGCAAACGGCCATCACGCTTTCGTTCGTGATCCGCGAACCGTACTACATCAATTACGATTCGACCACTCGAACAACCGGAGCGATGTGGACCGCGTGGGGTAAGAACCCGAGCCAGCATCTCAACAAAAGGAACAGCACCGCCCTTTTCGGATACGACGCGGGAAGACTTATTGTCACCAATGTCGATGTCACACCGTTGGACATGGAATTCAGGCGAGTCAACATCACGCTGGTAGACGATGAGTGGTATCACTTCGATCAGATGCCTTGGTCAACGGCTGGCGTTGTTCCAGAACTAGCCACGGCTTGCACGGGCGACCCGCTGCCCGTTCCGCCTAACCTGGTCACATGGCACGCGAAATACGTTCTCTGGGTCACTCCGATCGTCGAGGGGTTTAGTTGGTCAACAACCGACTTCCCCGAAGACGTTTGGGACTTCTTTACTTCGGCGGTGACAATCTCGTGATTCCATTCAACCGTGGCAAATTTGTTGGTCCGTTGGCCTGCAAGGTCACGGCGATCACTGCCATTACGGGCAGGGATAACATCTGGCGTTACACGGTCCAAGCCCTTGATTGGGACTTGGACGATTACGTTGCTTCCGCAAGCACTTACGAAGATCAAGAGTTCTACGCGATCAACGTCAACGAAATCGGAAACACGAACACCGAGGCAATGGGCGTAACCATTTCCAGTCTTCCGACTGGTTTCTCGTTTGATTCTGTTCCGGTCGGGCGGGTGGTACTGGTTTGGTTGTCGCCAGGTGCAGACACGGATACGAACGATATTGCCCCTCTTGCAGTCTTCCAGTGGCCCAATCAGTTTAGCGGAACCTGCGAATGAGTTTGGCACGCATATGTTGCTGCAACGATACCTGCACAAATCCGACCGGAACACATACGATTACATCGACGTTCCGGGCAACAGCGGTTTGCACTGGCTGCCCAATTACTGGAATTGACTATTCGTTTGATTACCTTCAAGACATCACATTGAATTGCAGCGGTACAAACGTCCTCAGTACCTCGACCGCTAGGATCATGGTGGCGAACACTTTGTCAATTGCTAGTCAGCAATCTTTCGACCGCGAAATCGACATGACGATTTCTCTATCGGGCAACCTAGATTGTTCGCAGGGCGGCTCGCACACTTGCGGAGACTGCGGTTCTGGCGAAGCACCGGGCGGCGTCTACACCTACGGCCCGGAGTTGAGTACGCCATACAAGATTGGTGCGACTCAATTTGGGTCCGTCACCGTGAACGCTTACACGAACACCGCAACGGGATCGGCGACTGCCCCCGACTCTCTGGGGTTCTTCTTGAGGAACACATCTTCCGGGTCTGCCCCGCTACCGTCGGCAAGCCCGTATTACATGTATGACGGGTCCACGGTTACTCAACCAAGTTCTAATCCCGGCACATACTGGGAACCGCTGAGGGTGTTTCGGTCATCAAAGACGGGCGGCAACCCGACAAACGTCTGTTTGCCTGAGTGGACTGTCTGGGGAGCGACTTTCACAACAGGGTTGGTTCTTTGGCAGATTGGCGTCGAGCCGCTATGCCCATCCGACAAAACCGCCCTTGAGTCTTCTGGCTATGTCTTTTCCACCTACACACGAACGGCCTCGATCACATGAGCAAAGAAGAAACACCCCCCCCTCCCATGCGGGGCCTTGGGGATCTCGTGGAGAAGGTCGCCGAGAAAACAGGCATCAAGAAGGTGGTTGAGAAGGTGGCGGGGAAAGATTGCGGGTGTGCCGGAAGGCGTGATAAACTAAACAAGGCAGTTCCATTCGGGGGTAAAACGTGAGTTGCAATCCAACCAGAATCTTGTTGTCGAACAGCGGCACAACGACGATGAACGTCACGCTGACGCCAGACCCAGGCGGCACGCCCACGGTCACCTTTCAGGTGGACGGTCTGAGCATCACGGAGTCGGAGACCGCCTCCAGCGGCACGGCCACGTTCTCCATCCCGCAGGTGGTCGCTACCAATAACTCGATCTGGGACGCCACCCTTCAGGTGGACTCGAATACCCCGGTCGAGGCTTCGATCCAGGTGGTCGAGAGCAACGGCTCGCAGACCATCGGGGTCACGCTGAGTAGTACCGATGTGACGTACTGCTCGCCTTTGTCTGGTGGCGGGGGCGGGTCTGGCACGGTGACGAGTGTGACCGGAACGACTCCGATCTCGGTGGCGAGCGGGACCACGACGCCAGTGGTGTCGCTCGATGACGATGGCGTAACTGCTGCGAAGATTGCTGACGATGCAGTCACAACCGCGAAGGTCGCCGATGGGGCGGTCACGAACGGGAAGATCGCTGATCTCACAATCCAACACGGGAAGATTGCAGACGGGGCCATCGTCACCAGCAAGATCGCTGATGATGCGGTGACTGCGGACAAGATCGCCGACGGTGTTATCAACGACGGCACGGTCACATCCATCACGGCAGGTTCCGGCCTCACGGGCGGCACGATCACCGATAGCGGGACCATCACTCACCAGGTTCAGCCAGTCAGCGGTACGGGTCCGGCGTTCGTCAAAAGTGTAGAGATTGACACGCTGGGCCATGTCTCAAGCGTGGTAGGCGAAGGTACGGCATCAGCCTACCGAACGGCAACGGGTACGGATGACGCGGACAACCTGACGCTCGGAACGGTAGCCCTTGCTAGGCTCCCAGCCCTCTCGGATTCATACACCGGGCAGATCGAGACCGCAGCAGACACGGCCTACACGATCGACCCCGGCATCGTTGCGGCGCGGACCATCACATCGTTCTATGCTCGAAGTGGTTCGGGGACTTGCACCGCGACCTTGAAAAACGACACCGATACGGTCGGGGTCATTTCAGTCACTACGAGCAGCACAACCGCACTCCTCGGCAACCAAAGCGTGGCACTCGATGATCCCATCACGCTGGTGATTTCCTCGAACGTCGCCGCGACCGATGTCGTGTTCTCGGTGGAGTTCACGCAATGAGTCGGTGGCTGTTTTTTCCATCTCCGGTCTCGGCGGTAACCCTCAGTTTCTCAGGGACGGTCGGCAACATATATACGTTCTATGCCGATACGACTAACTTCACAAGCAACCCAACAACGAACGCCATCAGGGTTCGGGCTTCCTTGGCAGGCGTGGGCCTCCGCTTCTTCTTTGCCAACCAGACTGATCGTGACGCTTTCGAAACAGCGTACCCATCGGGCGTTGGAGAATGGTCCCTTGAAGTGAACGGGGAAACCGTCACCACATCATCTTGGTCGTGGAACCACAGTTCAGGAACAACTCTCACAGACGTTCGACAAAGCCAATGGTCGCCATTTCTTCAAAATTTCCCGTATACCGTCGGTGATTCCTTCAACGTCACACTCACTTGAGAGCAAACAAAATCATGAACACAATCAACCAATTCGCATCAATCACGAACAACATGGCGCAGATTTCCGGCAGCATCGGAGACCTCGCGTACAACTACAAAGAGATTGCACCGAGGACCGCGCTCGACGATGCCAATATTGACCTGCTGATTCAGACCGCACAGCAATTGATCGTCCAGGCCCAGGCACTTGAGACGATCCCGTACGACCCGACACCATCAGCGCCGCCTATCGACGCATGACCCGCGTACTTGTCATCGGCGACGTTCACGAACCGGCTACCCACCCTGGGTATCTGGCTTTCTGCCAACACCTCGCTGAGAAGTGGGACACCGAACGCACGGTGTTCATCGGTGACATCCTCGACATGCACGCCATTTCGTTCCACGATAAGCACCCCGACGCCCTAGGGGCGGGAGGGGAAGCGGACATCTGCTTCGAGCGAATCAAGAGATGGCATTCTGCTTTCAGCCCGGCCTCGGTTTGCATTGGCAACCACGACGAACGGGTCTATCGGCTGAGTTCCTCGGTGTCGATCCCCCCCCGGTTCATTCGCAATTTCGCGGATGTTTGGGGTACCCCTAAGTGGAAGTGGGTTCGGGATGTCTTCATTGACAAGGTTCAGTACATCCACGGCACGGGGTTCGGTGGCATGACCCCCGCACTGAACGCTGCAAAGAAGAGCATGAACTCCGTCGTGTGCGGCCATGTCCACTCGGCGGCTGGGGTCCACTGGGCATGTGGGGGTTCCAAGAGCCTCCGCGTGTTCGGGATGGACTGCGGGTCGGGCGTGGATATTCAGCACGTTGGTATGCAGTACGGTCGAAACCTCGTATCGAAACCGATGCTTTCTGCGGGAGTCGTGATCGACGGCTACCCCTATCACGAACCGATGCCGTGTGGGAGAGGCGAAGCATTCCACAGATCGAAGTTCAAGGATGTGGGATGAACAGAAATATGAGCAAACCGATGAGGGATCTCGTCGCGGCAGTGATCGAGTCGAGCGGTGCAGATGCGGTTGTGATTGCCTACTCGATTACTCGAAGGAACCACTCGAAGACGTTTCTCGGGGTGTACGGGAACAGCCTGGCGTGCGCCGCGCTCTCGGAAGAGGCGTTCAACGAATTGTGCGGAGAGATCGAAGACGAGGCAGACGCAGATGATGCAGATATTGATTGAGGCTTCAGGACTTATCATCGCCAGTGCCATTCTTTGGGCTGGCAAGGAGATCCACAATGCAGGAAAGCAAATTGGGCGTGTTTCTCGTGCGGTTGAGTCTCTTGATCGCCGCGTTGGTGATCTTGAGCGGATGTTCGAGTCTTCAGGGATTCGGAAGTCTCAGCGATGGGGCAGCCTCGACGACCGAGATGAGGAAGGCAGCGGCCCTGGCTCGGGCGGAGGCTGACGCTCTGGACCAGATTGCCGATCAGCAGGCTCAGGGCCTCCAGGACGCTCTGGGAGCCTCTCAGGGCATCGCTGAGGCTCTGGGCGCCCCTGAGGTGGTCACAGCCCTGATTGCTGGCGTGGGCGGCCTCCTGATCCCTTCTCCGATCCGGCGGAAGAAGCCCGCATTCGATTCAAGTCAGCCCGAGGCATAGGGAACTGGCGGGTTGAATAGAAAACCCCGCCGATAAAAGCGGGGTCTAGCCCTTGGGATACTCCCGCCTGGGCTGGCTGCGATGATTTAGTTTTCGAGGCAAACCACCCGTAATGCTTCGGGGTCAATCGCAGCCCGTCGGCAGCATACATGAAAACGACCCCCGCGTTCTGTTCGCAGGGGTCTGAGCCTTATGGCTGGCCTATCCAGTGGATTTGGGAGTGCAGCCGTCCAACCTTCGGAAAGGCTCGCACTGGACTTTTCATCAGCATAACAACAACCCTCCCGGTGAGGGGAGGGCTGTCGGAAACTTTGGGGAAAGGAGTTACCCGAAGTTTCTGTGCTGGCTCACATTGCACCTTCCCAGGTGCTTGGGGGCGGGGGCTTCGGTTTGATCCTACCAGCATCAAGGTGTTGATGACACTCTCGGCAGCAGGGGTAAAGGTTTGACTGCACCCAGAACAAGTCTGGCCTGCGGACCACCGGCTCGATGTGGTGGACCGTCTCGGATAGCCGATTACAACTTCGGCACCGTGGTTCCTTCTTCAGCATCATGTCCCGAATCGTCCTCCACCTTCGGCTTCCCCGAGGGTCTCGTTTGCTTCCGAAGATATCCCGATACCGTGGCATCCGCTCGCTCCCGTGCTACCTGCTGTTCGATTGAGGGGTAGAAGTACGCATCGTTCTTTTCGTCGTCTCTGGTTGGTGATCTCATAATTGTCTCCACAAGTCTAGGAATGCCCTCTCGGCCTGCTGAGGAACAACCGCGTTCCCTAACGCTCGCAATCGGTCCACCCGGTCGGGAAGCCCATCAGTTGCTCGACCCAATCCGGGTTGAGTGGTCCGGAATGCCTCCCAAAGTTTTTCGGGTTCTCCTGGTCTGGAAGGCCACGCACCAACGGATGGTTTCCGAGCATCTTCTGCATCTTCCCGTTCGGGGTTCCGCAAGCGTCCTCGTTCGCTGTCGGTGTCGGCCAGAGCGAGGATGAATACTCGTTCTCGACCATGAGGCGCGCCGACTTCCTCCGCGCTAAACAATCCCCACGCCGTTCGGTAACCGCAGCCTTCCAAGTCGGACAAGACATCGAACAACCCCAACGTAATGTGTCCTGCGACGTTTTCAAACAACATTCCGGAAGGTCGAAATTTCCGAACAAGTTGCATGATTGCGGGCCAAAGGTGTCGCTCGTCTTGCTTGCCTCTTCGCCTGCCTGATGCACTGTACGGCTGGCAGGGATATCCGCCGATGATCCAATCAATTCGGGGTAAATCTCCCAAGGGTAACTCTTTGAGATCGCCGAGCCATACAGGCGCGTCGTCCATCCACCCGCCTTCAATCGCTTTCGCCAAGCACGCGCATGGGAAGGCTTCCCTCTCCAGGTAGCAGACTGTTCGAGGCGTTCGCCCAATCGACCGTAACCCCCCTGAGAAGCCGAGATCAAGACCTCCGATTCCCGTGCAGACGCTGAGAATGTGATCCACATTTATCACCTTTCAAAAGGGGCAGTTGTAGTCTTCCATCGTCTGGACCTTCACATCGAAGGTTCCTGGGTCTTGATCCCACTGACCGGGGACGTACTTCGTGATCTCCAGGCGTTCGATGCGGGAGTCATCCTTGATGCACCCATGCCGAACGAGCAGATCCAAGATCGGTTTCACGGGTCCGTCGATATCTCTCTTTCGCTTGTCGGGAAAGCGAATGTGAATCACAACCCACAGCGGCACATCTTCCATCATCGGATAGGTCGGAATGTCATCGGCCATCTCGGCCTCCCAATCCCGGAACTGTTTTGTCTTGATGAGGCGTCCACGGCCCTTCATGCACATCGGCATGAGCCGGTGATTCGATGTAGGCGGTAGTTTTCGGGTGAAGATTTCAATCATGTCAGTTTGTACCTTGTGTTTCGGGTGTTTCCTTGTCGTGAGATTGCGTTCTTTTGCACCAGCGTTCGCATCGCACGTTGAAACCGAGAGCCTGACAGACTCGTTCCGGTTTCGATCTCTTCCTTTGTGAAACCCTCCCATTCCGAGGACTCAAGCGAACCGAGAATGGGCGCGGACCTCCGGACGAATGTGAGGATGGTATCGGCGTCATCCGCCTGAACCTTTCGCACCTTGCCAACCGACACACGGTCGGTCCCGTGGTACTCGGCACCATCGAACCATAGCCCTATGCGGGGTTCGATCTCGTCGTACCGACCGACGCCCTCCAAGATCCGAACGGACTCCTGGTCGGGAGCCTCGGGGACTTCCTCCCCTTCCTTCGGCTTCCGCAGGGTGAGGATGGCATCGACGTTCTGGAGGAACGCAGATGCACCTCTCGCCTGCCCGCCAGCCTTCCCCGTGTGATGAATCATCATCAACGCACAGTTACCCTCGGAGGCGATGCGTTCAACCTCCATCATGGCGGAGAGAACCTCGGAGTTGTCATTCTCCGAAGTCAACGCAAGGAACCGTGTGATCGGATCGAGGACCACCATGTCGATGTCGAAGTGGTTGACCACCTCGATCACAGCATCAACCCACATGGATCTCTCATCCGGTCGCAGCGGTGCGATGCCCGAGTGACGGCGATCGAAGAGCCGGAACCAATCGAAGTCTGAAAGGTTCTCGCCCTCGGAAGATCGAGCGGCATAGCAAACCTTATCCGCCTGCATCTCCTGGAAGAACGCATTCCACGCGAAGGGTGCTTCCTCCGAGAAGTACAGGATGTTCGCGGCTCGCACCAGCCGGTCGGGGAGAACGAACTGGTGATGCAAGTTCTCGTTGAACCGGGCCTTTCCGATCCGCCTGATCCAGTCACGCAGCAGCGTTGACTTGCCGGACTTCGGAGCGCCGCTAATCAGACTGGTAGCCCCTCGCCAGCAGATGCCCGGAATGATCGCTTCCGGCGGTGGAGTCTTGTCCATCGCCGCAGCGGTCCCGGTGATGGGCGGAGGGAACGCAAACCGCGTAGTGGTCCCCTCCTTTGTTTTGATGTCTTCAATAGGCATCAGACCGACCAATCCATGCGGGCGAGAATAAAGTTCTTGTGAAACTCCAGCAGACGAAGCATCGGACCTAGATTCATCTCGCCAGTGTTCTCGTACCAACTGATGGTTCGCCGAAGACAACATTCAAATTCTGAGACACTGATGAATTGCGGCTCTTCGTCTTCGCCTTCGCCCAACTCGTAGCCCATGCAGACCTGGTACATATAGTCCGCGAGTTGATACCAATCGGTGTGATCGCTCGCTGAAATCGCAAAGTCATGCAGTCGGGAACAGGTGTAGTCATCGCACCACATTTTGTTTCCGTAGTCGAACCTAAAGAAACCGGTGGCAATCTTTTCGAGCGTAAGCGTCGTTGTGAGAAACATGTTGGCTCCTTTCAAGAGCGGGTTTTACTCTTCGATCCCCAGCACGAGGATCGCCTCTTCTAGTGTAACGATTTTGTTGTCGTGCAGTTCTTCAAGGACTGCACTGAGAAAATCCCAGAGTACTTCTCCATCATCCACGGTGTGATCTCCTTTCTTCTGAACTCGTTCGCTTGCCCCCCTCCCAGTGCAAGATACACCTTCTGGACCTCATACGGGAAGGCTCTCCAATTTAGCGAGAAGACCGC
>Ga0070746_10000940_pt1 | contig 17485 bp, 5 predicted proteins | sample VirMetDEL_Mar_21_FD_77016 | JGI IMG/M metagenome (GOLD analysis project Ga0070746, IMG submission 77016) | Aqueous microbial communities from the Delaware River and Bay under freshwater to marine salinity gradient to study organic matter... | ecosystem: Environmental > Aquatic > Marine > Coastal...
CTAAATGAAATGCCCAATACCTAGAAGAGAAAGCCTGCACAATAGTTCCATCCCTAGAAATACAAACAGCAGTACCAATACGAGCTCTATCATTGTTCCAAATGTCTATAGTTCTTTCACCAGAAGGATTGCCAACTGTATGGTGTAAATAGATTTGCCTTTTTGGAAACTCTTCAGCTATGTACTGCCCTGGATCTAGCGGATGTTGTACAAGATTTAAATCTTCTAATTTAATTTTAGTCATTACTTATATGAGTTACTTGTTTTAGTTTTGTTTTACCTACTTAATCTATTTCTTCTAACCCTAGTTCTACTTCTACTTCTACGTATTTTTGTCGGCGTGGAAGGTTTAGATTTAGCTTTGCTTTTCTTTTTATCATCTTCTAGTCCAAGCTCCCATGATTGCCAACCAGCAAGTAATGCTATACGTTCTTGCATTTCTAGATCTTGGCTTAATGCATCGTTCACGTTGTTAACTTTCTTTATAACCCTATCCAATGGAATATTAGTTGTTGCAGATATAACATTACCGGAGGCAAGCCAAGCAGGATTATCTAAGCTGAAACCTTTTTGTTTCATTTCGTCTAAATTCCATTGTACTTCTCTAGCAGCTTGGTTTATACGTGAAAGTTTAGAAGCTATAGGTGGAGATAGCTTAGTTAGCTCAAACGCTACCTTTTCGTATTTAGGTCTATCTTTTTGAGACTCATTGTATACTCTAAGCCCAGCGTTTTTAACCACAGCAACTGCAGCACCTGACACACCCATACCTCTTAGCACACCGTCCGCCATACCATTACCTAGCCTTACCATCTTTTCTGTCTTCTCATCTTCATCATCTAAGTCGGCTGCGAATAACGCTTGCTGTATAGCATTGAATATAAACCCTTGAATAGCACCATAATAAATTATCTTAGATATATTAGTTTTAGCATCACCTCTACCTGCCATTAAGTCTTGAGAAGCTTTCTTTATTATTCTAGCATACTGACTAGGCGTGTTCGCGAATGCTAGCACAACCCTACCTAGTGGGCCAGCTTGTTGCTTTGATATTCTATCTGGTCGTGATGACTGCTGTGATTCTTCTGCTGTCTCTCTGAAATCAATGAAGGCTTTCTCTTTAGCTTCGGTCTCACTCATGCCTTCTTTCATGTAGGTTTTTATTCTATTCCTATAGAAAGTTGCACCGCCAGAAGCAATAGCAAAGCTATCAGCGATTTGTGTAGGTGTAAAACCTTTTTGCAACAAATAAGATATAGCACCTTTTGCTCCGCCTTTATTAGCCATGTCGGCAATATCAGACTCGTTTATAGTTATAGTTGCATTATCTCTACGTTCTTTCAAGAAGTCCGAGTTGAATAACTCTTTAAAGTCTTTCCAATACTGAGGTTGGTTAGCAAAAGCTTTACCAGCCGCTAGTATATTGTTATCTTTAAAGTTTATAAAGTTAACAGCTGACAAAGTCTGTAGCACAGCTGATCTAGTATTTAAGAACATAATTGCACCAATACTACCGTTTAACCAGTCCATCATTCTACCAGTTGTAGAGTCACCAGCGTAATTTCTATTCTTACCAGACTTCATACGCTGCAGCATATTCTCTAAGGCCTCTCTATATGGCTTGCCGTGTATAGCTTGTAACTTATTTAAGTTCTTTTCAGAGAATATAGCATCTACATTTTGCTGCCATTCTTCTAAATGCTTAGCACGCTTAGTACCACCAAGTCCATCCATTAAATCCGTAGTAATACTACCCGCTAACCAATAGTCTTTTGGCGCTGGATAACCATCTCCTTTGTTTATCTCTATAAGTTGATCTGCAAATACCTGTAAGTTAGCATCTGACTCTACGTATTTAACCATGTCTGCTAAGTCAGACTTGCTTAAGCCAGGTATATCCATACCCTGCTTATTCCATATGTACATACGCAAAGCTTGCTCTTTAGTAAATCCTTCGCCTTCTATCTTTTTTCTAAGATTTTTAGGAACAATACCTAATTGCTTCTTTAGTGCTTTGTAATCTGCTGCTAATGAAACTCTTTCTGAAGATATATTGTTCATTGCCCTAGCGTATGGATCAAGTAAGTTCTTTTTATACCACGCCATTTGATTGTCACCAAGCTTCCCTTTAGCCAGTGTGCTATATAACAACCCAACAAAGTCATCTGCTGATGGTGGAATAAACCATTTAAACTTACCTTGGCTTGATCCAACTACTTCAGCTTTAGCTTTAGAATAAACTTTTTCAGATGCAACACCAGATTTAGCTTCAAGAATATCATTGAACTCTTTGTCCATCTTGTCATATATGTCTTTATATACAATACGCTCTTTAGATTTAACATCTAAAACTTTCATTGCGTCTTGAACAGCTTTCACATTCTTATACGCGTCATCTGTAAAGTAAAAATCATTGTAACCTTCAGCTGCTTTATCAACCATCCATTGTGCTTTAGCTTCAGGCGCACTGTTAGCCAGGCCAGTTATATTTTCTAATGGAATTTCGTAACCAAGACCTTTTAAAAACTCGTATATTGCCGATGCTGAATTAGCAGGTCTAGCTGTTAATACAAATACGTCTTTGTTACCAAACTTCTTGATAGCTTTATCCAGCTTGGTAATCAAAGGTCCAGGCTTGCCATTAACAACTTTGCTAAAGTCACTGAAATCAAACTCAGCTCCTTGCCTTAATAGCTCTTCTCCACGTTTAGCAAACTCAGTAGCATCTATTTTAGTTTCAGTACCATCAGGCATTGTTACACCAACCATGCTTTTGCTAGTGGCTAGTGTATCATCGAAGTCAAATACAGATATACCTTTTACTTTAGCTTTGGCGTTGCGAGCATTGCGTAAAGCTTTGTCTCTATTAGAAAGATCATTTAATATTCTTTTGCCATCTGGTTTTCTTTCTTTAGAGGCTTGAGATATAACTCCTTTAAATTTGTTTTGATTTAATACTGCTGCTTTAGATTTTTCTAGCTTAACAAAACTATTTAAATATTCTTGATGATTACTATACTCTTTTTCGCCCGGCTTTATTTTATCCATTAGCAATCTATTCTGCATGTCTAGATTCTCTCTAGTCCAAAATTCTTTAGATAATGTAACTCCAAGCTCTTCTGCATAGCTCTTGTTTGTTTCGTAGCTAATTATATCATTCATATTTAGCCTAGGCATAAGTTCAATACCTTCTGTTTTGATATTAGCTTCTAGCATTCTAGCTGCTGCAAAGTTTTCATCAAAAATAGAAAATCCCTCTGCCCCTCTATCTGCTAAACCTGATTTGTCTAGCATTACATCTATATCTTTTCCTAATTTTATTTGAAAAAACTGCTTTTTAACAGCAGCCATAACAGGCTTAGAGTTATTGGTTAGAATACCATATATTAAATAACCTCCAACAGAAGATGCTGGGACTGTATGTTCTTCTCTAAATAACTCTCCGGAATTTTGCTCTCTTTTTCCTAGCGGTCCACCATATTTGGGATTTTTAGAGTAGTATTTAAAAGGCGCAGATATTTTTATTATTCCAGATGTAGCTTGATACGCTTTTGTTATAAACTTTATAGCAGCAGCTTTTGAAACGGTTCCTTCGCTTACTGCTTTAGCAAGCTTGTTTACCATATCGTCCAATACCTCTATGTTTACTTTGAACTGTTCGTTAGCTTCTTTTGTTCCAGCTTTTTTAACTGAAACTCTTTTGACTTTTTCAAGCTCTTTAGTAGAGTTCGCAGTAGCTAATGCTAAAGCTCTTTTGAACGCTGGATCATCAGTACCGTAATAAACATCGCTTCTATCTGGTATGAAATCTCCAGATCTAGACTTTTTTATTTCATCTGCTTTTTGTTTATCTTCTATCAAGTTCCCTAATTCGTTTTTCTTAATAGGAACTTTTACAAATTCATTATTTCTTAAGGCATAATATTTAAACTTAAGCTTGTTTGATCCTTTTGTTTCTTTTTCTTTTTTACTAAACTCTCTAAAATTACCATCTTTCTTGAATTCACCATAAACTGTTTTTACTCCAAAGTTAGTAAACTTAGCTGCAATAAACATGGCCTCTGTAATACCAGCTTTTTTTATTACATCTTCTATTTCTTCTTGCTGTATGTCTATTTCTTTGGATGTATTTATATCTCCAATGTCTACGCCTGCAGCTTTAAGAGTTTTTATTACATCTTTTATAGACTTAGTTCCTCCTAGTTGTGTTTCTATTTTCTCTCTAGAAAGCATAGCATCTCTTTTACCACCTGCTATGTCTGCTACTTTTTGTAAGGGCGCGCCTTGTTTTTCTAACTTGTTTCTAATTAATTTATTTGCAGCTAATGTGCTATATGTATTAGCTAAGCCTTTTAGCATTTGACCTATTTCAGATCTCAAAGCTCCTTTGGGAAGTACAGGTAATTCTCCTTTTGGAGTTATACCTATTTCTTGTTTTAATGTATTTATAGTTTCTATTGATGGAGTGCCTCTAAACTCTGGCTTTAGTCTAAAAACAGGTACTTGACTTGTCTTTCCTTTACTTCTACCTTTAGGGCTAGTGAGTGCTCCAGTGGGATCTATATGCGGCTCATAGATCCTATTTATTATTCTTTTTGGAAGACCTAATCCAGTTCCACTTACATCTTTAGATACATCAGGTTTAAGCTCTCCTATTTTAACAGTAGGTGTTACTATGTTGTACTCTGGTAGTATCTTTATTAGTTTCTCTAAGTTATTAGATTTGTTAAAGAATCTTTGTATGTTTACAGCTTCAACGTTAGAGCCTAAGTTTGCACTTGATTCGGTTATTTTTTTAGCAGGTATGTCGAATATTTTTTGACCAACTTGACCAGCATATTCTTTACCTATTTGCTTAAGTGTTTTACCTTTAATATCTTTTATTTCTATACTAGATAAATCTTCAACACCTTCAAACTTCAACGGATCGATGCCTGGAGATCTTCTTGTTTGTGTTTCTTCTGCTACGTCTAGTGTTAACTCTGATTCATCTGCTATTTCTCTTGCTTCTTCTTTGTCTATACTTATTTGCTGTTTAGCTAGTTTTCCTTCTTCATATAGTTTTTTTGCAACATCTCTCTTAGAAAAATTAACGTTGGCTATAATATTTTCTGTCAAGCCTTCCATGCCTACAGCTTCACCAGTTGCTCTAGTTTTAGACGGATCAAAATTCAAAAGCCTATCCTGCATAGATTCTACTATACCAATAGCTTCTTCAGCGCTAGATGACTTAGATCTTATGTAATTATTTATTGCTCCACCCTCTAATGCTATAGAAGAAAATATATCGTTAAAGCTTTCGCTCATCATGAACTCTTCTTTAGACTTTATATTTCTATCTTGTTCTTTGACTAGATCATCTATTGATTTGAATAATTCTGATCTTCTTTCTTTGGCTTGAGCAGAGCCAACAGTTACTTTATCGCCTGCTTCTTCAGAAGCCTTAGATATAGCTTGCGCTTTCGCGATACCTACCTTATCCCCGCTTGCATAGCTTTTTATAAATTCAAATAAATCTTTACCAGTTTCAGTTGTTTTTTCAATGTTGTCAAATCCACGTCTTCTAAATACATTGATTAATGGAGACAGGCTCTGTCCAATACCCTTGGTGAATACTATTTCTTTGTTTGCTATTGCTTCTGATATTGCTGTTAAATATTCTTCGTAGTATTTAGCAGAGTCTACTTCTGCTCCGTTTTCTTTTGAATAGTTTTTATTTACTTTATCTTGAACTAATTCTCTTTGCTCAGGAGTGAGTTCGTTTAATACGTCGTCTATTATTTGTTTTCCTTTTGCGGTTACAAAACCGTTTTTGTCTTTTAATGCGTTTCTTAAAACAAAGTGCAATGTTTCGTGATTACCTGTCGTAACTCTTCTTTGCTGTAATGCAACTTTTTTGTTTATATAGAAAGTTTTATTTACTCTATCATACACTCCGTAATTAAAGAAATCATCTTGCAGTGGTTTTCCTTCTACCTCTTCATATATTTTTTGAAACTCTTCTTCAGTCTCTACTTCTTTTATATCGCCCTCATCAGTAGCTTTTAATACCTTTTTTGATTCTTCAATATCTTTCTTGTAGTTATCTTCAGCAGCCTTATCTATAATGTCTTGTATTTCTTTATAATCACTTCCGGATTCTAAATCTTCTAATCTTGATTCTGCTTGAGCTAGCTCTTGTTTTTGATAAACGTTTTTATTTTCTATTCCTTTTAATTGGTTTACTTCTCTTTGCGCGTTAATTAATTCTTTTATATAAGTATGTACTTTTTCTCTTTCTTTCGAACTACGTCTTGTCGTAAACTCTCTAGAGCCATTATGCACTTGTTCTATTTCGTCTGCTTCTATTCTTTTGTAATTTAAAAAATCTACTGTCTTCTCGTCTTTGAGCAATTGTTTTCCTTTTACACCTAGAGTATTCATCAGCATAGGTATTGGTGTGTCTGCTAATACCTCATTTTCTCTAGCATTTAATTCTTCTCCATTTGCTAATTTACTAGCTACTTTAAACATTTCGCTTTCTGTAGCCAACTTGCCATTCTTTTTCTCTTGTTCTAATCTTTGCTTGTGTAAGTTTATTTCAACTCTATTTCTCAAAGCCAAAGCATTGTCTTTTACTTCTTTGGCTTGCTCTACTGCTTCATTTTCTGTTATGCTTCTAGATTCTAGCTTGCTTTGTATTTCTTTTAGCTTACTAGACTCAGCATTGTCGATGTTTGAAAAAACCTCTGGCGCATCGTCTGCAACATTATCTATTATTGAATGATCTATTTTTAAATTCTCAGCAGCTCTTTCAGAGTTTTTGTCTCTTCCTTTTAATGCAGCAAAGTCTTCAGACATAGCTTTACTTAAGTCTCTAAACTCTAAAGGCATGCGCACTCCTTTAGTCATGAAGTTAAGCGCAAGCATCTTTAAAGACTCTTCTCCAAAGCTCTCTAGTATTTCCTCGCTAGTCATATCTTTTGCGCCTCCATTAACTAGGTTTGCAAATTGATACACCGCTGAGCCTGTGCTAGCAGCCAATGCTTGATTACCTAAATAAGTGGCAGAGTTGTATTTAGACAAGCCTCTCATTATAGGATTATTTATTATACTAGTTGATAATATTTTATTTGATATTCTAGATGCTGCGTAGTTACCAACCCCAAGAGAGAATCCAAAAGGAGCAGTTTGTTTTACTTCTTCAAATGTGGATCCTTTTATTACTTCTAATTTTACAAAGTCAAAAGCCTCTTTACCGCCACTAAGTACTGTGTTTGTAGCAAATTTTAATTTTCTACTATTTTGTATATATTTATTAGTATCAACTATTTTTTGAAGCTTAGAAAAACCATTTAAAGGTAGCATGCGTCTAGTACCTAAAAGCTCAAATACCAACTTACCAAGTTCAAAAGTACCTGATCCAGCTCTGTTTGAAAATGATTCTTCTAAACTTTCTTTATTTATATCTATTTTATCTGTTAAGTTAGGGTTTCTTCTTATAGCATTTGTGAAGTACTTTGCTCTATCATGTTGGTCTAAATTGTATTTCGTAACGCCAAGCTCGTCTGTTGTATTGAAAAAAGCATTAGCCACGCCAGATATAAACCCTTCTTTTTCTTTTTCAGTAGTAGGATTTATATTCAATTGAGCAGCTCTATTTAAAGAAACATATTCTTTTAAAGCTTCATTAAGGGCTGTAGACACAGGATGGCTACCTGGCATCATAGGCAAAACTTCAGGTATTTCTCCAGTTTCAGCTATTTTTTCTATAGCGTCTATTGTTTTATCTAATGTAGATTCAGATCCAAATAATTCTTTTATGCCGGTTGCTATTTTTTGAGATGTAGACAACTGAAACTTTAAAGCACTTCTTCCACTAGTGTCTCCACCCATTGCGTCTGCAATTCTACGAGATTGAGAGTTTGGAAGCTCGTTTAAATAATCTATATACTCTGAAAAGTCTTTGCTCAATGCAACTACTTTAGCATAAGACTTAGCCACGGATATATCTAGCTCTTCCGCTGTTGACGTTTCGGCTATTTCTTTTGCTTTTTCAATTGACTCTTGATTTTCTTTTGAAGTATTATTAAGCTTTTTTGTCTTGCCAGTCCATGGATCGTATACGTCTTTTCCAAAATCAAAAGAATTTAATTCTTTTTCTATAGATTTTTTTTGTTCGTCTGATATAGAGTTGTCAAAATAATATTTATTTTTTAATTTTAAATAGCTTCTTTCTTCACCGGTTAAAAACTTTTCACCTTGCTGGTAGATATAAAAAGAGTTTTCTTTTTCACCACCTCTAAGCTGCACTTCTTTTTTGTATTCTTCTTCTGATACTCTATTAGTTCTATATTGGCGCATTTTAGAAACATCCAAGTTTCTAAACTTAGACTCTCCGTACTGCTCGTTTAGTTTACTATCAAGCTTAGACCCATCAAAGCTTAAAGTTAATATTTTAGAATCTATTGGTGCTTCGTTTAAGTATTCATTTCTAAATGCTACTGGTGTATCTTCTTTTACGGAGCTTATAAGACTACCAATAATAGATTCCCCAAGTATACCTGTTCTATCTTGATATTCGTCTCTTATGTTTTGATCATCTTCAAAGTTTTCATCTCCTTGACCAAACAACGATGTTAAGCCTTCATAAGCGTCGCTAGCAATATTGTCGTTGCGCTTTTGCTTTTCGTATATTTTACTTAAATATTTATATTCAGGAAAGTAAAATTTATCTTTATCTGCTTCAGAAAGCCTGCGATATAAAGACGTTCTTTCTGTAACGTTGCCACTAGCCCAAACAGATATTCCAGCTTGTTTTTCAAATCTAGATTCTAAGCTTGTGATTTTTATTGCGTCAAGCCTATTAGGATTAATTTCTTCTTTTTTAATACGATAGTCCAAAAAAGAATCTTCCGATTTGGAGACCAAATCTTCTGACCCTGTACTTGTCTCCGCAGCTGCAGGGTCTTTCTGCTTTCCCGGCATATCTGTATCATCTCCATTTGGAAACTTCTCATCAACCATAGAAATTATTTTTTGATCTTCTATACCTTGATCTAGAAGACTCTTCATGTATTCTTTTCTGTTCATAAAATTACTTTTTCATTTCAGCTAGATCTATAGCTGTTTTATTTCTTTGGTAAAAATTAAACCAGTGTGAAACACCTTTGTCTGTTAGTGAATATAGATTTGGATTATTAGCAGCATGTGCTATTAGTTTTTGCTTTGCGTTTGTTCCATTGTTTTCGTACCATGTGAACCATTGACTCATTCTGTCATCTTCTAGTTTGCTAATATTAGCTCCATCAAACATTGCTTCTGCTTCTCTTTTAAAGCCTTCTAGTACCGCTGCTGCATCCTTTCCAGATTTAAACTCAGGAGTTATAGATTGCCAGAAAGCCATTAATTGTTTTGGGTTATAAACATTGAATTCTTTATCTGAAACTTCTGGGCCTTTTATTTTATCAGTATCATAATACGCAAACATTGTTTCTGTATTAGGATCAAAAGTTATAGAATTTATAATTCTAGATTGGCTATTTTGCTTAGTTATAGGACCCGACAATTCGATAGTATTGTCTCCTTGTATCATATCTCCATCAGCACCTACCATATTGTTTTCTTGAGCTTTTGGAGCAAAAGCAAAAGGATCGTCAGGATTAATAAAGACATTACTTAGTAGACCTCTAAATATTTCACCTTTTGTTTTTATATATCCACTTATGTCTTTGCTAGCACTACCGGCTTTACTAGTTGATTTATCGCTAGTTTTACTGTATGTTCTAGGTGTTGTTCTTGCTGGAGCTCGCGAACTAGTATTAACGCTTTGTCCTAAGACATCTTCAATCATTTTGTCTTCTAAAGCGTTCGTCTTGTAATCTTTTATTATATTTTTAAATTCATCTATTGAGACATCTTTCAAAGGAATTTTAGCGAACTCTTCCCTAAAAGTTATATCGTCAGATATAGGAGTATCTAGTATATTTCGTAACGATACAATAGCTTTTTCTTTTAAATACTCAGGCATAGAACTTATTGACTTTAATACTAAGTCACCTCCTTCTGTATTCTCAAATACTTCTAGCTTATAATTATCATCATCAAAATTAACAAAATTCTCGTAATTGCTATCTATGTCTTCCGCACTTGTTTTGTTCAAATAATCTTTTACTACACCAGAAGTTATATCAATTCCAGATGTATAACCAGCTTTACCTTTGCCAATTCTTTCTCCACCTTCTGCTTTTACTATACTATCTACTTTGTTAGCTAGACTCTTGGTAGTTTCGTCATATACTTTCTTTTTAGCGTCTTTAACTTCTTTGGTAGATTCAACTTGCCTTACCATAGAAGATATAGTAGCTCTATCTAATTCTTGCTCTCCATGTATAGGATGATTAAACTTTACTTTAAAGTTAAACTCATTATCTTTGTACTCGTACCTTATTGAATCTGGGTTTTCTTTTATATGTCTTAATATACTTTTCGTGTACTTAGTATATTGATTACTTTTATCAACATCGCTATCATTAAAAGTTAAAGCTTTATCTAACACGTAGTTTAAATCTGACGAGAAATCTTTAAAGCCATCTATATCTCTTTGCATTTCTTCTGGCGAAGGCTTTTTTACACCAGCGCTAAAAGCTCTAGAAAAAACATTGCTTCCTTCCATACTTATACCAGACTTGTACTTGCTCATGACTTGATTAGCCAAGCTTCTTATTCCATCCCTAGAGTTAGAACCTAGGTTTTTAAAATTAGCTATTTCGTCTGTTATTTCTTTTGTTTTGGTAGCTAGCTCTTTATTTGCTTCTTTTACTTCTTTCTTTAATCCAGTATAATAACTGTCAACCATAGTGAAGCTTTCTTTAAAAGATTTTTCAAAGGCTTTTGCGGCGGCAGTTGGATCTGCCATTCCGTACCATTTTGGACTTCTATAACTCATTATATTTATCCCGTATATAAGAATTGTTGAACATTACCACCTAACGCGCCGGCTTCACCGAATCCAGTAAGTGCACCAATACCTGATCCAAATGCGCTTCCTATAGCTTCGTCTCTAGTTTGTCTTGCCATATCTGATCTATACTGTGCCATATCTGCTCTATCAGAGTACCTATCGAGCATCGCCATTCTTCTTTCTTCTTCTTGGCTAAAGCCCAAAGCAGAAGCTTGCATTCTTGCTGTATCTACTCTTGCGCCTTCTGCTAGCCTAGCTTGCTGTGTTCTTTGAGCACCTTGAGCCCTTAACATTATATTTCTAGCTTCTTGTTGTTCTATGCTCGCTGATATATCTCTCTTGCTTCTTAACGCTGCCTGTGCTAATGACGTAGCTCCTCCAGATCCAAAACCTGCCGCCCTCATAGATTCAAGTGTATTTGCAAATGATACATCAGCTTCTTCAGCTTGCATTTGTGCTGCGCCCGTCGCTACTTGTAGATTAGCCATTGGGTTTTGAATCATGCCAGATCTATCAGTAATCATACTCATGTAATCTGGTATTTCTTTTGCTGTTTTTTCTAAGTAAGCTATTTTATTATTTAACTTATCCTGCAGAGCTGCTTGCTCTACAGCTTGCTGATTAGCCTTGTATGCACCATAGGCTTTACTTAGCATACCAGCTCCTGCCATTATTGCCATTGATATTGGTTCCATATTTATATTTTAATTTCGTTTGATACTGCGAACAACTCCACTAGTTTTCCGTTACCTGTTGGTTCGTGATATAACATATCAACTTCCATGTGGTAACCTTTTATTCCTAAAGTTGTATTCAATGTGTTATTGTTAAAGTTAGAATTATAGTCGGATAAGCCATAAGGAATCTTTTGTTTTAAGTCAGCATAATATTTGCTTTCTCTAAGCTTAAAACCTACATCCATTGTTACTCCGTTTGCATCTAATATAGTCACACCTTTCTCAGGTATTTTATATGCCTCTTCTTTTTGTATTTCGTTTGTGGCACCAAGCTTCAATACTGTTTCAGCTTCTGCTCTATCCATGCTCCATCCATTAGAACCTTCGTAGTTTATAGTTCTAAATGTTTTAATACTACTAGCCCCATCATTCATCACAAATGTCACGTAAGATGGATCACTGTATGTAGAGTTATAAAACTTATTATAAGTCTCCGAGCTATGGTGTTTATATAAATCCGTACCGTTGAAAGTATAGAATTGATTTAAAGCACTAAAGCCAAATGTCGGCTTATAAGAATAAAAGCTAACCCAACCTTTTGAATCTTCTGAGAATCCTAATGTTAGGAAACCATTTTGATCTGTAGTAGCAGATGAAGTCGGTGTGGTCTTTTTACCACCAACTAAAGAGCTATGCTGCAATGACAATATGTACTCACCAAATCTCTCGTCGTACATGCCATACAATCTTCCTTTTTCAACTCCACCAGATTGACTGAATTTAACTTTTTCTAGATTATCTCTAAAGAAGTCAGTCATGCCGTATCTAGATATAGGCTCTAATCCATCTTGAGACAGTCTTAGTACTACACCTCTTTGTCTATCTACAAAGTATTTTCTATTTCCATAGTAAGCAAAACTTTCAGGGTTGTTTGATATACCAAACTTACCAGTATATGCTTGTACTTGGCCTATCACGTTGGCTCCACTAACCGTAAGCCCTTGACCTTCGGCCGTGAATATAGCGTCCTTGTCTATAAGAGCTCTACTAACTTTATGCTCTTGGAAAATATTTAAGTTGGTATCTTCAGCGTGTAGCTTTTGAATGCTACCATTGGATACATCTACTGCTCTAGTTATAGATTCTGCTATTGAGAATTGATTTGTATTGTTTGTTTTAGTCTTAGAGTTGTAAACTCCAGAATAAATCATAGCATTAGGTCTTCTTCTAGTGCCATATTCTTCGTCAGTTGTATATGCTCTAGCACCATAGTCTGTACCTTTACCATTAAAGTCTCCTTTGATTCTAGATTCTTCAACATGCCAATACCCACTATTACCACTACCAGTGAGTATGAATGCATTATAATAACTTATTTCTATTTGTTTAGGCATGATTATTTATTATTGACAATCTTCGTAAGGATCAAAATCTATATCTGTTATTGTATCTACTATACCATCGGATCCTATATCTGCTACTCTAACTTGAGAGCTATTTATGTTAGCCATGTACAATCCTGCTGGTATTGTTGTTTGCAGATTTGAATCGATATAAACCACATTATCTACGTTTAAAACTAATTGATTAGTATAAAACTCAAACGCAATTGGCTCTGTGCTAGATGTACCTCGCAAAGCATAGTATGTAGTAGGTGTTAATCCGCTAGCTGCACATATATCTTGCTTTGTTGTTCCATCTGTTGGATACAACGAACCTATAACAGCTGTAGAAGACAAGTCATCTATTCTTACCGAAGCTGTATCCGTTGCTCCAAAATCATCCGTGACCGTAAGTGTCACTGTTCTGTCCGCATCGCTACCAGCAAAGAATAAAGCTGCATTAGCTATCGTCCAACTACCACTGGTTAGTAATTCGTACTTCCCGTTGACGACTCCTCCAATGTAGAAATAACTATTAAACGACGTGTCGCCAAAACTAAAAGTCACAGTTACTCCGTTATACTTATTTGGAAAGCCACCAGCTCTTGCACTACCATTATCTACGTCGTTATCCGTATATACAACTTTTACATCGTAGCCAGCTGATCCATTAAGAAGCAATGGTCCAGTAGGAGCAGTAATGTTTGGATTAGAGTTTATAACTACTACTCTTATGTTTTCATAATTTGTGCCACCGTTATCAGTTGCAGCTATAGTTAATACGTACTCATCGTTGTTGTTGTTTTGATAAACGAATGTACTAGTAGTAGTTAGTTTGTATGTTCCTGCATCGTTTATTATAGAGAATAATCCAGTTTGTTCTTGACCACTTCCAGTGTTTATTACTTTAAACAATGAGAAAGATAAAGCGCCAGGTGTTGGAGCGTTCTGTGTGGCATCTAGTTCACCAATTACGGTATTGCCAGGTGCTTGCTCATAAAGACTAGCTAAAGTGCTATCTATTTGTATTGGTGGTGTCTCACCATCTTGTAAATAACCAAATTGATCTATTGTTATATCGTCTGGTAGTTCTTCAGTCTCTACAAATATTTCTTCTACTAAATCAGCAACTAATCCACTAGTAGATGTTTCGTAGTATATATCTAGCTTAGATTTAAAAGGCTCTGTTTCGAATATAGATAGGCCTTCGTGATAGTTAGATAAAAGTATTTTGTCTCCTAATGGTATCGTTTGTTTAGACGTAACGACTATTCTGTGATCATTAGCCGCCGTACCAACTGTGTCTGTTACGGTTACTTTCTCGTCGTGCTGAGCTCCACTAAAATTAACTGACCAATCATTAAAATAATCATCAACAAAGTCACTAGCAGGTGTGCCAAGTTGGTCATTAGCTAATTGTATTGTTTCTGTATTGTTAGCGCTTGTATGCGTATAGTATACTCTTGCTTCGTTATTACTAGTCGTATAACTATATGCTTTCATATTCTGAAGTTCAGCTACTAAAGGATTTTTGTTTTTTCCGTAAACAAAATCATATACAGTAAATCCGCCTGTTCCAGACTTATTGTCGTCTCCTGATATATACAAGTTTTGCTCGTATGCAGTACCTAAACTTATAACCTCTGTTAACTCGTGATAACTGCTATTAATCTTAGAATAACCATTAGTGTCGAATACAACTTTAGGGTACAACCTAACGTCAGAACCCATTGTACCATCTCTATTTAAATCTGTGTCATTTAAAGATCTAGGTACTTTATTAACATTATCACCGTGTAAAAACAACCAACTTCTTCCTCCAGTTAATGTATCGTCAGGTTGCTCAGATACATTATCCCAACCATCGAAAGTGTGTGGCGCATATATATTATAATAATCTTGCTCTTGTTGTTTAACTACTATTCTGTAGGAATGCCAACCATGAGGGTTATAAGAACTTCCATAAGACATGTTGGCCACGAACTTATTATCTGTAGTTAACGTTGGGTCTTCAAAGCTTATAGCTAATGAGTTACCGTATGACTCGTTAGTTGCGTTCCATAGACCATCTAAATTTAATGAAAAGTTAGCAGTGACTTCTGGTACCGTTATAGTATCTGCATCTACACTATCATTTGAAGATAGTATAACTGGTGACTGCCTACCAAATATATCAGAAAAAACAATGCCAACTTGGTAAGTTCTGCGTTGTTTTACAGTGTGATACTTTAGTGTCTTATTTACCCACTGCTTTAAGCCATATAAGTAAGGAGTAGACACTTGCTTGTTAGCTTGGTCAATGTCTCCTTTAGTTACTGTCTGCACAGTGTAGTTCATACCCTTTTTACCAGAACTATCTGTTGGATATGAATAGTTTTCTACGTAGTTACCAAATATAACTCTACTGCCACTGACATCTAGCGCTTTAGCAAGTAAAGGAACTTGATCATATACTCTATTAACTTGGCCTTCAGGTAATACTTGATAAGGCTCAGATGAATTATACGTGTATTTTACTACTTGCCTATAATATTGAGTGCTTGAACTAGGGAAATCAGACCTAGGCCTAATAGTGTACGACTCTATATCTGAGGACTGTAAGTCGCTTATCTTTAGCGTCTTAACTAGTTTGAAACTAATACCATCAGATTCTTTTAAAAGTATTTCTATTTCTTTTATATGATAAGGATTAGTGTAAGTAGAACCAGGATCAGTTGTAGAGAACTCGTTTTTGTTTGGCACGGGTATTCTAAGCTCCACTTGGTTTATTCTATTTTGCATTATATCTACAATTCCTTTCTTGTAGATTTCTTTGTGCCCTATTAAAACTTCTGGCTCACCAGTTGTAGTATTTCTCTCATTGTCAGTTGAACTATTAACTATTATGCCAGCGTTTAAAGGCTCAAACACAGACTGAGTGAATGGTGCAATTAAAGAGTATTCTCCGTCGTCGTACTTGTATCTATATGAAAACCTAATAAACCTTTCCTTCATGTAATCGGAAAGCTCCGGATCGCCTGGATTAGTTGGGCTCACTCTATCATGGCCAGCAGTTCCATCTTCTTCGTGTAATATAGGTGCATTATAAGGAGCATACTTAGCTACGCTTATAGTTTCTTCGCAGTCGTAGTATTGATCTTCGTGACTAACGTAGTTATCTAGTGCTGTTTTAATGTTTATTTTTCTAGGCTGATTTAAGTCATCAGTCCAAAACAGTAAGTCATCTATTATTTGAACGCCTGTTATTAAATGATTCTTACTTAGATTAAGCCAAGAACCAAATATTAAAGTATTATTTATTTTGTTTTCTATATCATATAGAATAATAGCACAATGTTCTTCTGTTGAAGCGGAATAGTTACTTGTTCCAGCTCCTTGCGCCCTGTCTATTGATCTTATATCATCAGTAAATGAGTCACTAGCGAAATTAGTTATAAAAAATACTACTCTTTTATTTCTTAAATCCTGGCAATAGCCTATAACTTCATAGCCTGAACCAGTAAGCAATGAATCACCACTGCCCGTAAGATCAGGTGCTATAACTCCAGTAGCTTTTATATTACCTAAAACGTTTTCAATAGCTCCAACATCAGAACCTTCTGATTCTGTTATGTGAATATTTTGAGCTTCTCTATACTCTCCTTTAGGTATCAACCTCTCATCGAGGTCTTTATTCATTTTACCTCTGGTAAAGTTCTGTTTAATTTCAGGCATTTAATTAATGTTTAATATGTTTACTCTTACCTCTCATCACGTTAATCATTTCCGTAGTATTGAAATTATACAACCTTATCTTCGCATTGCGCATTGCAGCGAACCTTTCTTTTTGAGCTCTACGGATTTGATATTCAGGTATATTTAATTTAGTTGACAGTATAGCGTGGTACACGTATTTATATAACGCGTCTTCAGCAAGCTTAGATACTTTCATTTCTGCATCCGTACCTAATCCATCTGATATATATTTAACCAATATAGTTTTACCAGCCATGTCGCTAGTAAAGCCAAATTGTCCATTAGCCTCATCTACTACAAACATACCATTTGAGTTTGCTCTAGCAGCGTCGATGCCGTATCTACCTCCTCTATTGAAAACTCTATTAGCTATATAGTGAGTATACAACCAATAGTCGTCGTCTTTTAAATTACCACTAAACGTGTATAAATCAAACTCTTGAAATCTAGTTTGAGTAACAGATGGATTTATTTCAGTAACCTTACCGTCACTGTTAAATAAGTAATTGCCATCATCATCCTGCGCCACAGATTGAGATGGTCTACTAGTAAGTTCTCTCGTTGGAAATATAGGATGCTCAAGTCCAGCTGTATCTACCCAAGATAACATTGTATACTGCACATAGTCTTGTGGCATAGGCAAAGTTAAAGTTGGTGGAACATCTACTTCTTGTATCTTTTCTATCTTAGATATGTCGTAAGAAAACTCTTGTATACCTCGCTTAGCGTGGAACAATATGTCTGATCTC
>Ga0070746_10000941_pt1 | contig 17474 bp, 13 predicted proteins | sample VirMetDEL_Mar_21_FD_77016 | JGI IMG/M metagenome (GOLD analysis project Ga0070746, IMG submission 77016) | Aqueous microbial communities from the Delaware River and Bay under freshwater to marine salinity gradient to study organic matter... | ecosystem: Environmental > Aquatic > Marine >...
AGTTTCTAGTATATTCAAAACAATGATTCAATCTTCTAGTACAACACCTAGTAGTGGAGGAGGATATGGATCTGGAACGTATGGATCTTCTACATATGGAAGTTCTGGAGCTGTTAGTTCTGGAGTAACACAATATTTTAATTTAACTGGTTCATTTGCTGAAGTTCAAGATTTTAGTCCTATAGGAATGGAAAATGCAAGATTTAATGGATCTAAATTGATTGGAAAAGATTTTAATATTGAACCGACAAGATTTACTGGTAATTTTAAAACAATTGACGGAGGACCAGTTGTAGAGTTTTCTGAAGTTAATCCGAATAATATTACAGTTAGTACTCCGAGTAGTGAAGGTTCGTTTAAAGTAGAAAAAATACGTGAACGTAAAACTAGAAAAAGAAAAAGAAGATCTGGAGAAGAACCAGAAGAGTTTTTTAAATAAAAACAACAAAAATTTTATAAGATAATATTTATTAAAAATAAAAGGTATATACAATGGGATATTTAAATAATAGTACAATTACAGTAGATGCTATTCTAACCAAAAAAGGAAGAGAGCTATTAGCAGCTGGTAGTTCTGATTTCAATATCACACAGTTTGCATTAGGAGATGATGAAGTAGATTATGGACTATGGAATATTAATCATCCATTAGGATCAAGTTATTATGGAATATTAATAGAAAACATGCCGTTAGTAGAAGCAGTTCCTGATGAAACTCAAGCATTAAAATATAAATTAGTTACATTACCAAAACAAATAACAAGAATTCCTGTTATAACTGTTGCAAATCCATCAATTACATTACAAGCTGCCGGAGACACTGCAGTTATAACGCCAAATACAAGTAATTTTGCGTCTGGTAATTCTACATTTGGATATACAGCAATACTAGCAGATAGTACAATTGCTGATATTAGTGTTGTTCAACCATTGGCTAATCCAGGAACGTTGCCAACTACCCCAACTGCAATTGGTAATAATGCAGATGCACAAAGTATTGCGGTAGCAGGATTTGCATTTCAAATTACAGCTAAAAATCTTTTAGAAGATAAAACCACAACTGTAAATATTATTGCAAATGAAACAGGTGGTAGTACAACTGTAAATGTAACTGTTAAGAAACAAACAGTAGCAAGTAATGAGACTATAGCAAGTAGTGCTCCTACTTTTTAAGCTTAAATTGGAATTAATAAAATGAAAATAATAAATAAATTAAAACAATTACCAAATCAAAAACAAGATGGCACTTTACCTACGGTTAGCACATCTGGAGAAACATATTCTAGATTTAATGTTGCTGAAGATGTTGTTTCACAACAAAAAGAGACAGTAACTGCAGGATTATGGAGTGGAGGTATTGGAACATTAACTACATTTTTTGCTTCAAATGTACAAACAGTATCACAAAAAAGACATTATGTAGACGTATTTGACGCAGCAACATCGGATGAAACTAGAGCAGTACAATTTGCAGTGGCATTTGGACATGTAGATGGAAATGGTTCTTCAAAATTAGGCACACAAGAAAGTCCAGCTTCAAAAGCAATTTATGCACAATATAAACAATTATTATTAAATAAAGATGCATCTAGATTTGTAACAGCGGGATCTGGTAGTACTGATTATATTTATGCTATTAATATTGAAAGAGCAAGACAAAAAGAATCAATTGATTTTGGTAACTGGGAAATTCCTTTACAAAATATAACAACACATACTCAAAATGCAACAGGAAGTGTAACTGTAGGATCTAATAGAATTACATTAATAGATGACTCTTCAATAGTTCCTGGAGGAACAACAACTGAATCTGGTGTTGTATATAATATTGTATCTGGTAGTATTGATAATGGAGTACATAACACAACAAATCCTGTTTATTATGGATTATTTTATCCATCTCATGGAGTAATGATATTAGATGGAAAAATGTTAGATCAACAATTGGGATTTTCAACTAATTTAACTGCTTCTAATGCAGCATTATCTGAAGGTAATAATCATTATTTATTATTTAATTCTATATCTGGATCAGCTGCAGCTGCAGGTGGCAATGTAGGATTCGAAGCTAGAAATGAGCAGGAAATTACAAGTACACATTATTTTGTAAGAGTTAAAAATGGTAGTTTTAATTTTTCAAATAATCCTTCATATGTAACTGGGTCAGTTGGAGATTTTAAAAATTCTTCTTTTGTTGGTAATCCTAAATCATATGTTACAACAGTTGGGTTATATAATGATAGTAACGAATTATTAGCAGTAGCTAAATTAAGTAAACCATTATTAAAATCATTTTCAAGAGAAGCGTTAATACGTGTTAAATTAGATTTTTAATAATATCATTGAATTTAAGCCCGTTATATTTATATTAAAGATATAACGGGTTTTTACTAGTATGGCGAATCAAACTTCAGATATAACAACATATTATGGCGCTCCACCAACAGTATTTAAAAAAATAGATCCTGTTAATTATAAAGTAAATGAATTTGAAGCAAATAAAACTTTTTCTTTTACATCAGCTAGTGCTGAATCAAATAATTTTATACCATTATTAGGAATTTATCAAAGAACATTGCCTAATGTTTCTGCTAGTGCTATATTTACTGCTCCATTAAATTCAAATGGCACATATCAATTTCAAACATATTATTCAATTAATCATTTATTTTACAAATATAAAAATGAACCTACAAAAACTTTTGGTCCTACTGATTTAAATAAAACTTCAAAATTTTTATATCAAAGTGCGTCTGTTTTTAGTATACCGCAAATTAAATTTGGAGAAGGAATTAAACCAGATTCATTTACATATGTTTCTAGTTCAGGATTAACGTTGAATTCTGATAGATATGGAAATATATTTGATACAAATATTAATACTAGATCATTTCCTTTACAAGAAACATTTTATGAGGGATTTAATGAATATTTTGATTTAACAAGAATTCCGTACACATTATATAATAATTTAACATTTAATACAGGTGTAACTACTAGTAATGGACAACAGTTACCAATTGGACTTTCTGCATTATTTACTGGTTCTAGTTTTATTGAAACAGAATTGAATGGATATTATGATAAAGATCATAATTATGCTATATCATTTTATATAAAACCAAATGCATCTGAATTTGGCTCTGGACAATTAATTATTGGAAAAACTAATACAATATCAAATCAGCAATACCCATTTAAAATAGAATTATCTGGGTCTGGTAATTTGAAATTTACCACACAAGGATCAGAAAATTTAATTGCTGAAATTACATCATCTGGATTAAATACTAGCACATGGAATCATGTTGTATGTCAAAAAAGTGGAAGTTCATTAGAATTATTTATTGATACTATAAAAAATAATTCCGGAAGTTTTGATTTTATTACTACTCCTATTGATAGTCTAACAACATCATCTATTTATATTAATAATAATGATAATTTATCAATTGGTGGTTATCAAAACGATTTAATTGGATCAAATTATTTAAATTCATATTTAGATGAAATACGAATATATAATAAATCATTATCACAAAATCAAATTAATTCATTAGGTAATAGATCAGAAAATGCAAAACAAATATTACAAACAAATCGTGTTGGTAATGTTTTTGATAAATCTGGATTTTTTATTATTTCTAGTCCAAATTATCTTTATAAAGATTTAATTAATTCTGATTATACATTAACATATAAAAGTACTGTTAGACGATTTGAACATTCTGTATTTTTAACAATTGATTCAGGAGATTTTAACGCAACATTGAATCCCACTACATTGTTAGATGATAACGTTAATATGAAATCGTTTGCAACTGGGAGTGCATTTAATCCTTATATAACTACAATTGGTTTATATAATGACAAAGGACAATTATTAATGATTGGAAAAACAGGATCTCCTATAAAAAATAGAAATGATATTGATTTAAATTTTTCTTTGAAAATAGATTTAGATAAACCAAAAGTAAATTTGTAAATGATTAAATTAAAGAATATATTAAACGAAATATCAGAAGAAGAAGCTGATAGATTATTATCTAAAATAAGAAATAAAGAATTATCATTTTTAGCTCAAGGTGATAACGGAAAAGTGTATTCTATTAATGGTGAAGATTTATTATTTAAAATAACAACAGAACCAGAAGAAACAGCTGTAGCTGATGTTATTGTAGGAAGACCAAATGAATTTGACGCATTTATTCCTGTACATTATTCAGACTCTCAAAAAAATATGTATATAATGAGTCAAGCTTCAAATTTAACAGATAATTTAAAATCTGAATTAAATCGTTATTATAATGATTATAAAGAATATGCTAGAAGTCAAGGATTAGAAACAAGTATATTTAATTTTTTAAATACAGAAGCTTCTAGAAATTATTCTCCAAGAATTATTACATTTTTAAGAGCATTAGAACAACAAGTTAAAAAAACCGGAATTGGAGACTTAGAATTATCATTAGATTTTAGACCTGAAAATATCATGTTATGGAATGGTAATTTAGTTATGATAGACTGGTAAAGGAAAGTTATGAAAAATCATTGGCACTCTAATAATAAACAACGCCAAGCAGCATATAAATATGGATATAGATCTGGATTAGAATTAAAAGTAGCAGATCAAATTAAAGAATCAAAATATCCAGTAAAATATGAAACAGAAACATTACAATATATTGTTCCTCAAAAAAATTCAAAGTATACACCTGATTTTATTTTTACAAAAAAGAATGGTAACACAATGTATATTGAAACCAAAGGAAGATGGACAAGCACTGACAGACAAAAAATGAAACATATTTTAGCATCTCATCCAAATATTGATTTGAGAATTATATTTCAAAATCCAAATCAAAAAATCTCAAAAGGTTCAAAAACTACATATGAAATGTATGCAAAAAAGATAGGAATTGAATATGTAGCAAAAAAAGAAATGCCAAAAGAATGGTTAGATGAATGTTGTAAAGAAGGAGAAACACCAGTTACAACAAAATTTTTTGCATTATGATTGGATCTTTGAAAAATATTCATTATTTTTTTAATGTAAGTTAATAAAAAGATGAAATCGTTTAATATAATGTATATTATTAAATGATGATTCGTTAGACCGATTTATTGTGTCTAACCTATATTATATAATACCAATCCTTTTGATCTTTCAGTAAATTTTATTATAATATATTATATGAAGAATCTTAAACTACTTCAATTGCTAGAATCTGTTCTAGGTAAAGGTAAACAAACGTCTGGGACAAATATTGCTTTTTTCTCTCCGTTTACTTCACATTATAAACCTAAATTAGAAATTGATTTAAATACTACTAATGAAGGACAAAATGTATGGCATTGTTGGATATCTGATAAAAAAGGTAGAACGATTAGATCATTATTTAAACAATTAAATTTACCAAAAGAAAAATTTGATAAACTTAATAGAATAATCGAAGTTTCAAAATATAGAGATACCTCAGAAACAAAAGTTGAATATTCATTACAACTTCCGAATGAATATCAACCATTATGGATTGAAAAGAAAACTCCAGATTATAGAAATGCAATACACTATTTAAAAACTAGAGGTATTAATATTTTTGATATTATTAGATATAGAATTGGATATGCTGATGCTGGGCAATATTCCGGAAAAATTATTATTCCTAGCTATGATATAAATGGTCAATTAAATTATTTTGTTTCTAGGGCTTATTATAAAAGTGATCCACATAAACATAAGAATCCGCAAACATCAAAAGATATAATTGGTTTTGAAATGTTAATTAATTGGAATGAACCAATTATATTATGTGAAGGAGCTTTTGATGCAATTACAATAAAAAGAAATGCAATTCCATTATTTGGAAAAATTATACAACCGGTATTACAAAAAAAGATTATAGAAGAACATGTTAAAGATATATACATATGTTTAGATTCAGATGCAATTAATAATGCAATAGAGATAGCAAAAAAATTCATGGCAGAAGGATTAAATGTATATTTTGTAGAATTATCAGATAAAGACCCAAATGAATTGGGATATAAAAAAATAACTGAAAAATTAGAAGACACATATCAATTCTCATTTGAAAGAATGATGGAATTGAAAATAGATTCATTATGGAAATAAAAGAATTAAAAACAAATATAACATCAATTGATAAAATATTTCATGTTTCTGATATTCATATACGTACGTTAAAACGGCATAAAGAATATCAAGAAGTATTTGATACATTATTTTTACATATAGCACAACATGCAACCAATCAAAGTATTTGTGTTATAACTGGAGATATCGTTCACTCTAAATTAGATATGTCACCAGAACTAATTAACATGTTAACAAAATTCTTTAATGGATTTCATATTCCTACTATTGTTATATTAGGAAATCATGATATGAATTTAAATAATTTATATAGATTAGATGCAATATCTCCAATACTAGATGTTATTGATAATCCAAATATACATTTCATAAAAGAGAATGGATTATTTAAATTTGCAAATGTTGTATTTAATCATATGGCCGTTGACGTAGCTCCAAAAGATTATATTCGAGCTAAAGATTTTAACGCTCATTATAAAATAGCATTACATCATGGAGCTGTACATAATGCAAAAACAGATATTGGATTTCAAATATCAAATGATCATGTTACAACAGAATTATTTGAAGGACATGATTTAACATTATTAGGAGATATACATAAGCCAGCTCAATTTTTAAATAAAGAAAAAACAATTGGATATCCTGGATCTTTAATACAACAAAATCATGGAGAAGCTTTAGATCATGGAATACTAGTATGGGACTTACCTGATCGTACATCTGAATTTATAGAAATAGAAAATAATTATGGATATGTTACATTTGAAGTTGATAATGCAAAAATTATTAATTCGCCATATCGAGTTCCAAAAAAACCAAGAGTTAGAATTAAATTTAATGATACCGATGCGTCTGATATTAAAAAATTAATTGCAACAATTAGAAAAAAATATAAAGTTCAAGATATATCTATACAACGTAGTGCAAATCATATTGAAAATAATCAAAATGGATCAATTGCAATTGGAAACGTTAGAGATGTAGAACATCAAAATAATTTAATAACACAATTTATTGAGGAAAGTTATCCTGATGCAGACAAAAAAGAATTAGATGCAATCAGACATATTAATAGAACAATTAATTCTAAATTACCTGTTTTAGAATCTGTAAGAAATGTAACATGGTATCCTGTATCATTTGAATTTAGTAATATGTTTTCATATGGAGAAAAAAATAAAGTAGATTTTTCAAAATTATCAGACGTTATAGGATTGTTTGCAGCAAATGCATCTGGTAAATCATCGTTACTTGATGCTATAACATATACTATATTTGATAAATGTAGTAAAACAAGTAAATCAAAAGAAGTACTAAATAATAAAAAGTCTGGATTTAAAGGTATATTTAAATTCATGTTAAATGACAAATTATATACTATTGAACGAGAAGGTATAACATTAAAGCATGGTCATGTAAAAGTAAATGTTAATTTTTATAATGAAGATCAAAACTTAAACGGTGAAGAAAGAAGTGATACTAATAAAAGTATTAGAAGATATTTAGGAACATATGATGATTTTATTTTAACAGCATTCTCATTACAAGCAGATAATAATAATTTTATAGAAAAATCTCAACGAGAAAGAAAAGATTTATTATCACAATTTTTAGATACAACGGTATTTGAGCAATTATATTATTTAGCTGCTGAAGAAATAAAAGAAACATCTGGTAAATTAAAAGAGTATAAAAAAACAGACTTTGGATCTATAATAAAAGAATCAGATGATATTATTATTGCAAATCAAGATACAATAATTGAATTAGAAAAAAATGATAATGAACTGCAAGAATCGAGAAATAATCTACAAAATGAAATAGTAGAATTAATTGAATCAAAACAACCAATGTCGTATGAAGGTCCTACTATTAATAAATTACAACAAGAAGAAACAGTTTTAATACAAGATATAGAAGACATAGACGTTAAAATTAGTTCATTAGAAACAGAAATTAATGATACTAAATCTAATATATCTTCATATCAAACAACTATTGATACAAAGCAATTTAAAAAAATATCAAATGAATTATCAGATATTATCAAGAAAAAAGATATATTATCAAATGAAATAAGCACACTAACAAGTTTAATATCTTCACAAAAAAAGAAAATTGATCATTTAAAGACTCATGAATATGATCATACATGTAAGTATTGTATTGAAAATATATTTGTAAAAGATGCATTAGAAGCAGAAAGATTACTTCCTGGAAATGAATTGCATTTAAAAACAAAACACGGAGCGGTACAATTCTTTCAACAACGAATTGATAAATTAAATTCTTTAATTCATGAATATCAAGAAAAAATAAATTTAAAAAATTCAATTGAAAAATTAGAATTACAATTACAAATATTTGAAAGTGATATGCAAACAAAAGAATCAGAATTAGAAACTAATGCTGAACGACAAGAATTATTTCGTAAAAATGAATCTGCTATTACATATAATGAATCTATAGATAAAAAAATAGATTCTAAAAAGAAACTTATATTAGAAACTACAGAGTTAATAAAGAATATAACTAATAAAATTAAATCTAATCATGGTGAAATTGAAGTAGCTAAAACAAAAAAGAAAACAGCTTTAGAACAATTAGAAACATATAAACAATTGGAAACAGAATATAAAGCATATGAATATTATTTACAGTCTGTAAAGCGTGATGGTGTTCCATACGAATTAATTAAAAAAGCATTACCTAAAATTGAAACAGAAATTAACAATGTTTTAAATCAAGTAGTTGATTTCAATATGGTATTAAATACAGATGGTAAAAATATAAATGGTTATATAATTTATGATGAAGATAATTTTTGGCCATTAGAACTAACATCTGGAATGGAAAGATTTATTTCTTCATTGGCAATTCGTGTAGCATTAATTAATGTATCAGCATTACCAAGACCTAATTTTATTGCAATAGACGAAGGATGGGGTAGTTTAGATAGAGAACATATTTCTGCAGTAACAAATTTATTTGAATATTTTAGAACAAAATTTGATTTTTCAATTATTATATCTCATGTTGAATCAATGAGAGATATGGTAGATAACTTAATTGAAGTTAATAAGATAGAAAATTTCAGTCATATTCAACATGTTTGATATTTATAAAAAAGAAACTTGATGAATGGCTCGAAAACTTGCTACATATAAAGGATATAATACATTAAATACGTATTATTCTGATTCTTCACTATTATCACCAGATATTTTTGATATTAGTTTTTTTCCAAATAATTTAACTGTTGGTAAAAATTTAATTAAATTTCGTGGTAATTTAAATTCTTTAAAAGTAGGAGCTCCTATAGATGTTGAGATATTGGATTCAAATGGAGATACTATATATTCAGAATTTATAGATTATATAGATCAAGATGGATCTAGAGTACTTTCAATATACATATATGAAGATACTGCTCCTGGTAATGCAACTATAATATTTGTTACAGAAATAACAAAGATTAATAATCAACAAATTCCTAATAATTTTCAAAATCAATTAAATGCTAAATGGACAAGAACTATACCAGTCAACCCATTAGATTTAAATACATCAACTGTTATTTTTGATGATTTACCAAAAGTAACAATATCAGAAAATGTCGGAGTTCAATTAAATAGAACATATGCAAACGGACAATTTCCAATTTATAATACAGGACAAATAAGTTTTATATCACAAAATAATCAACCAACTGCAATTTTAACTGGAGGTAAATTTAACGGAGATATGATTAACGGTACATTGTCAGTACCGACCCCATCTAATCCTTTACCTACATCTGATATTAATGCTAGCTCAACTTCATATACTAGTACTATTAGTAAAGTATTAAATGACACTACATTGCAATTAGATTTTCCATATGAAGTTTTTGATACTCAAAGCAATTTATCACATACGTTTAATAGTTTTGATAATTCAGCATTTCAAATTGAATATGAAGCAACTCCTCAATATACTCCAACACAAAATTCAGAATCATTTGCATTAATACAAATATCTGATTTAGAACCTGACACTGGGGATATTTCTAGAATCAAAGTGTATTTAAATTCTGCAGGAACTGTTGGAACATTTGAACAAGTTAATGATATATTATTACCAAATACTGAAATATTTATTGATTCTACATCATCATTAACACCAGACAAATCTTTAGGAATTTTTGAAACACAAAGCACCATTGATACATATTGGGAAGGACATTCATATCAAGGAAAAACAGAAATAGCTGCTCCTACATTAACTTGGACAACAAGCTCAATAAATAATGCAACTGCTATAGCAGGAACATTAGATTTATCAAATTCAAATAATGTATATACATTTCAATTGAAAGATCAATTTTCTGGTATTTTTGTAAGCCAATCAATGTATACAGTAACATTAGATGCATTTGCACAAAAATCTGGTAACATAAATCCTATATTATCAATTTATGCATCTGGCTCTGCATTTACATTTGATTCAACTGATAATTTTAATCAGGAACTTCCAAAAAAATTAGGTAAAAAAATTGGTGAAATAGAATGCTTAGGAACTTCAAAAAGATATGATGACATATCATTTGAATTTAATTCTGATCAATCTGGCACTGGAGTATTGTTATTTGTAATTGAATCTGGAGATTGGCAAATTTCTGATATTAGAACATTAACTGATGCAGAATATGGATATACTCCAAACTATACAAGATTTAGAACAGAAATACCAACAAAAATTAAATCTGGCAATCAATTATCATTTAAAATTGAATATTATAATAGATTAGGAGATAAATCAAATACTGTTAATTTTGTTAGAAACTTAAATTTTGAAGGTGGTAATAGATATATAGACGGTGGATTTTCAATGTTAACTGGATCTTTATTTGTTGCTAATACATTATCATCTGGTGTAGAAATATCTGGATTACAAAATACTGGATATATTAGATCATTAGGTTATGAAGGATTCAATCAAGCAACTGGATCTGGCGCTGGAGGATTCTTATTATTTTCTGGATCTGCATTACCGCAACAATCAGAAACTATATATCAAGGTGTAGGATTAGAAATGGTTTCTGATGCAAATAACTTTTTTAGATATAGAACAAATCCGAGTATATTAGATGTTCATACAGAAACATTTTTCTTAGGCAATCCTTCAACACAATTTATATCCGGATCAAGTGGAAACCTAGAAATTTCATCATCAAAATTCCAATTAAATACAGACGGTACAATAAATGCCACCGGTGGAACAATTGGAGGAACTATAATTGAAACAGATAAATTTAAATCTTCAACAAATCTAGGAACTCCAGATTCCAGTCCATCATTTGAATTAACATCAGCTGGTGTTATATCTGGATCAGAAGCTTATTTTAGACGTGTTTCTAATCTTACAGGAGCTGGTGCTGAAGTAGTACCTTTATTAGATACAAGGATAGGACTTGTAGATGGAAGAAATATGGGAAGACAAGTTGTTTCAGTATCACAATCATTTTCTAGAAATGCTGCTAGTGGATTTCCTAATTCAAATACATCTGATTTTGATGTAGTTGCATATTATTATTTCCATTTATTACCATATGAAAATAGTTTAATAATACATGGACGACAGTATACATCCTGCGGCGGAAGTTTATCTACGGCTCAATCGATTAGAGGACAAACAAGATTTACTTTTAAAACGTTATCAAATTCTGGGTCGATGTCTAGCAATAGTTTAACAGTTCCTACTAATTATGATAATTGGACTTCTATGGGATCTGGAGGAGTTAAAACATTTTTAACTTCTAGGAGCCAATCAGACGGAACTAACGGATTAGGAATAACAGCACATGTATTTCAAGGAGACGAAGCTCTTATAGTAGATATACCAGAAGCAAATCAATCTAAATTAGTTCAAGTAACAGTAGAACAGAGTTTAGCAGAATTCGGTCCTGGTACTCCAGCAAGTAGTGCAAATCATGCACTCCGACTTGATAATTTTGGAGTAATAGCAACAAGATCGTTAACAGCAGCAAATATTGCACAAGCACAAGGGGACTTTCCAGGATTTACTAGTTAAATAATTAATAATGATATTTATATAAAATGAACAACGTAACAGTATTATTTCCAGGAGGCTTCAAGCCGATAACAGGAGCACATATGGCTCTTGCTCAAAGATACGCTCAAAACCCTAGTGTTGACAAAGTTATCATGCTAATAGGTCCAAAAGAGCGAGACGGTATAACAAGAGATACTAGTATAAAAATGTTTAATTTGTTAAACAGAAACAATAACATTGAAATACAGCCAACGGATTTTAATTCTCCTATAATGGCTGCATATGAATATCTATTTGCATTACCAGAAGACGCTCAAGGTCAATTTGCATTAGCTGCATCAGAAAAAGATGAAGATTATGTTCGAGTAAAAACATTTCTACCAAATGTAGATAAATATAAATTAACTGGCGATAGAAAAGGAAGAAAAATACCTGCAGGTGTTGATGCAGTTGAATTAACAGTTTCTGTTGATCCATTAAAATATAAAGATGGCGAAGATAAAGATAAAGCAATATCTGCTTCCGCAGTAAGAGTTGCAATTGTCAATAACAATTATGAAACGTTTGCAGCAAGTTACCCTAACTATGATGAATCTATTATTAAAAATCTTTGGCAAATGCTTAGTAGTCCATCATCACTTACTAAAGAATGGTTTCTACAAGAATTTGAAAATGATGCAACTGAAATAGCAGAACAAATGGGTGTTGGATATATGACTCCAAAAGGAGTTGAAGCACATCAAAAGAAGATTAAAAAACTTAGAAAATTTTTAGACAAGAAAAATGATCGTGGATTTGTATATGATTTTGATGATTATCCAAAAACAGTATTTGGAACAAAATATTTAAATGAAGGTGGATTGGCTGGACATATGTCACATCCATTTGATAAAAATAGATCACAATCATTAACATTTGGAGATTTCAAAGAAATGATTGCACGTGGATTACAAGGAAGATTGGATATAGAAAATGCTGTTACTGAAAAAACAGACGGACAAAATATATTCGTTACATATAAAGACGGAGCAGTTAAATTTGCTAGAAATAAAACAGAAAGAGTAAATCCATTATCAGTTGAAGGATTACAAGCAAAGTTTGCTGGAAGAGGTCCTATATCAGATGCATTTGGAGAAGCTGGAAATGATTTAGAAGCTGCATTTTCAAAAGTAGGAAAAAGCAAATTAGAAAGTATTTTTCAAAATGGAAAAGTATTTGCTAATATGGAAATTATTTATCCTGAAACAAAAAATGTTATAGCTTATGAAATAGCAGTATTACAATTTCATAATTTAGTTGAATATGATGAAGAAGGAAATGTTGTTCAAACAGATATGACAGGTGGAGCAGTAATACAAAAAGCTATACAAGATGCAAATGCTCATATGCAAAAAACATTTAATTTAATACCTCCTCAAAAAATTAAAGTAGGAAGAGTTGAAAATTTTCAAGACTATGAAGATGCGTTATTTAAAGAATTAGATCAATTACGTGATAAATATCAATTAGAAGATACTAGTTATTTGTCAGATTATCATAAAGCTTGGTGGAGAGATGTTATAAAAGAAAAAGCTAATGAGGTGAATTATGATATATCTGATAATTTAATTGAACAATTAACTAATAGATGGTCATTTAATGATAAATCAAATTCAATTGTAAAAATTAAAAAACAAATTGATAATCAAGAATTTTTAGATTGGGTATCATTATTTGACAAAAAAGATTTCAAACAATATCAAAAAGATAATTTACAGCCATTTGAGTCAATATTTTTAAAATTAGGAGCTGAAATAATGAAAAATGCATCTAATTTCTTAGCAGCAAATCCAGCTCGAGCAGTACAATCAATACGAAAAGAAATAGCTCAAATAATTCGTACATTAAGATCTACCAATGATATTACAAAAATGGATCTTTTAAAGAAACAATTAGAACGAATAAAAAGATTAGGAGGATTTGAAAAAATAGTCCCCGTTGAAGGAATTGTTTTCACATATGGAGGAAACACATATAAGTTAACAGGAGCGTTTGCTCCCATAAATCAAATATTAGGAACATTAAAGTATTCTAGATAATATTTATATAAAATAATATAACAGGAAGTTAAAATGGCTAAATATAAACACCCAAAAAATGAAAAGCATAAAGCTAGAAAAGATTTAAAAGATTATACTATTGACAAAGAAGTTGAAGGTATGGTACCAAATGCATCTGGAGAGCCAATGCCGGAAGTTCCTAGAAAAGATGATAAGGAAGTTATTGATGATGTAGAAAACATGGTACCTAACGTAAAAGATTCTGATAAAATATATGTTACTAAAGAATTACAAGATGGTGATTCTAAAATGCCGGCTAATGCATTAAAAACATTAGTAAAGAATCAAGAAGAAGATGCAAAAGAATTAATTGATACCTTATCAAAAAAAGATGGTGGATATATGACACAAATAGAAAAACTAACTAAAGAGCAAAAAGAACAATTGGTAAAAGAAATTGTAAAAAGAAAAGTTGTTAAATTTTTATCAGAACAAGAAAATAAAGAAACTGACGATATAGAGCAACCAACAGAAGAACCTGTAGAAGAACCAGTTGCAGATACACCGGAGCCGGCTCCTGCTCCTGAAGCACCAGCTGAACCTGCAGATAGTCCTATGCCGGCCGAGCCAGAAGTTACACCAGAACCAGAAGCTGATCCAGAACCAGAAGTTGCTCCAGAACCAGACGTACCTGCAGAACCAGAAGGCGGAGCTGATTCTCAACCAGGAGACACAGGAGATCCTAGAGTTTCTAAATTTTTAGAAGCACTAGAACAAAAGCCTGGAACATTAGCACAAGTTACATTAATGATGAAAACTATTAATCAATTTTTAAATGAAAAAGATGTTAGAGGTAAAATACAATTTTTAGCTTTCATGAAAAGATTAGTAGATCGATCATTACAAAAAATGGATCCTAAAGATCTATAATATATTAATTTAATATTTTAAATTTTATGGCAAAAAAGTTACAAAACATCAAAGCCATCCAGAAAATGTTGGATGGTACTCATGCATTTCAAACTAAAAAAACTCACGGATTTACTGATGCTAAACAGAAAGCAGAAAAAAACAAGCGTCGAGAAATAGGAGAAATATGGGAAGAAGAAATAAATGGTACTATATATACAATAGAACAACAAAATGGATTCCGAGTAAAAAAACCAAAAAATTCAATCTCTGCAGAAGTACAACAATATCTTAATTCATATCCTAATTGTAAAAAAGATTGTTGCAAAACAACCTTTGGGCCAGTTGATGAAAAAATGCGTATTATACATGGTATGTGTTTAGATTGTGTTATTGATATGGAGCATGAATTAAAAAAACAAGGAAAATACGAAGAATATGAACGTCAAAAAATGACTGAAAATGCAATGTCTTGGTTGAAGCGAGCAGAACAAGATGTTGAAATGTTAAAAGAAGTATATACTCAAGCATCTAGTACAGTTATGAATGCAGATGGACAATTGGAACATTGGTCTGCTAAAATGACACCTAAAGAATTTGAAGAAAAAATAGAAAATGAATTTACAAATTTTAAAACCAAGTTTCTAGAAAACTTAAATAAAAAGGAAAAAAACAATGATTAAAAAAACATGGAAAATTATTGCTGGCGTTGTTGCTGGTATATTTGGATTAATATTTATTTTTGGAAAAAAATCAAATAATAAAAAAGCTGAACAAGCAAAAAAGAAAATTGATGATAACAATGTTAATGTTAATAAATTAGATGGAAAAATAGAAGAAGTTAAAAAACAAAAAACTGTTGCAAAGAAAAAAGTAACAACAACAAAAAAACAAATAGCTTCTACTAAAGCAAAAAAAGCAGCTCCAAAAAAAGCAGCACCAAAAAAATCAGTTAAAAGTGCAAAAGCAAATATCAAAAAGAAAATTAGGAAATGAAAAAATATTTTATTATAATATTATTATGGCCATTGTTTCTTTTTGGACAAATGCCAGATACTTGTTTTACAGAAAATGAAATAATAGAAATTTCAGAAACATTGGATTCATTGTATTATTTAGATTCAATTAATACTAAAATTATTTCACAACAAGATGCATTGATATCTGAATTAGAAACAATTGGAAAATTAGATTCTATTGAATTATTATATACAAATAAGAAAATAGAATTATTAAATAATAATATAGAATTGTATATACAGCGAGAAAAATATTTAAAACCAAAATGGTATGATCATAAAGTTATATGGTTTGGTTCTGGAATATTAACTGCGGTATTAACAGGAAAAATGATTGTTGAAGTAGTTCAGTGAGTGAAAAAGGAAATATAAAAAAAATAATTCAAGAGCAGTATAAAAAATGTGCAGAAGATCCTGTATATTTTATGCGGCAATTTTGTTATATTCAACATCCTACAAAAGGAAAAATTAAGTTTAACTTATTTCCATTCCAAGAAGAATCATTAACTACATTACAAAATAATAGATACAATGTTATTCTAAAATCAAGACAGTTAGGTATATCAACATTATCTGCAGGATATGCTTTATGGTCAATGTTATTTAATGAAGACTTCAACGTTTTAGTTATAGCAACTACCCAAGATGTCGCTAAAAACTTAGTAAGTAAAGTTCAAATAATGAATGAAAATTTACCAAGCTGGCTAAAAACGAATATAGTTACAAATAATAAATTATCGTTAAAATTTGCAAATGGCTCGCAAATTAAAGCAATATCTAGTGCATCAACCGGAGCACGATCAGAAGCATTATCATTATTAATAGTTGATGAAGCTGCATTTATTAGAAATATTGAAGAAATATGGGTAGCTTCTCAAGCAACATTATCTACTGGTGGAGGAGCCATTGTGTTATCTACTCCAAATGGTATTGGTAATTGGTTTCATCAAACATGGGCAGATGCTGAAACTGGTGTTAATGGATTCCAAACAATTAAGTTAGATTGGAAATTGCATCCAGAACGAGATCAATCATGGAGAGATGAACAAACACAATTACTAGGAGAAAGAGGAGCAGCTCAAGAATGTGATTGCGATTTTATATCTTCTGGACATACTGTAGTAGATGGTTTAATATTACAAGAATATGAAACTAAATGTATTGAGCCGATAGAAAAAAGAGGATATGACAATGGATATTGGATTTGGGAATATCCAGATTATTCAAAAGATTACTTAGTAGTAGCAGATGTTGCTAGGGGAGATGGAGCAGATTGGTCGGCATTTCATGTAATTGAAGTGCAGTCAATAAAACAAGTTGCAGAATATAAAG
>Ga0070746_10000944_pt1 | contig 17453 bp, 13 predicted proteins | sample VirMetDEL_Mar_21_FD_77016 | JGI IMG/M metagenome (GOLD analysis project Ga0070746, IMG submission 77016) | Aqueous microbial communities from the Delaware River and Bay under freshwater to marine salinity gradient to study organic matter... | ecosystem: Environmental > Aquatic > Marine >...
GCAAGCCTCTGGCACCGTTGCTTTCGCCCAGGTGAGCACCTCTGCTTCCAAGCAGTACATCGCCTTCCCTAAGTCCAGCGCTAAGCGTTGGGTGAAGGCTGTGTCCACCACCTCCACTTCTACCCACACTTACAGCCTCAACGCTGTGGCTGCCAAGAAGTACGCCTAAGCTGCTTAAGCGAAGGACATGGCGCCTAGGCCTTCGGGTCTGGGCGCTTTTTGTATGTAGGCTGTATCTATGGCATTCACCGAAGACTTAGACGTTTTCTTCTCTACCGCCGGCTTCGGCGTGAGTGTCACTAAGGGCGACGATACCGGGGTTGGCATTTTGGACATGCCAAACGAGATTGTTGCCGACGGAGTTGTTTTGACCACGGACTACAAGCTTTTGGTCAAGACAGCCGATTTCACGTCGATAACAAGGGGGGACGCCATCACAGTTGATGGCACGGACTACACGGTCCGTGAACCCATGCTTATGGACGACGGCAAGATCACTCAAATTTTCTTGATGAGGGACTGATGCCTGAGATTTACGGAAGCTGGGCCTCGCGTCGCGAAAACATCGTGACGCTTGGCACGCTCACCAGCCTTGCAGCCACGGATGCTGTTGAAGTCAGCGGAATCAATTTTGTCTTTGTTCACGATGTGACTGGCGGCAACGTCACTGTCGTGGATGAGGGCAGCTTGGATGGCGACACTTGGTTCTCTTTAGACGAGGCAAGAGCGCACAGCCAAGCGGGCGTTGACGCTCACTTCTATCCCAACCGAGTGGTCCGATTCGTCCGCACACGCACCACTGCTATCGGCGCAGGCGAGTCTGTGACAATCTCAATGGCTTGCGATTAAAGCCATCTGCCTCGTTTATGCCCATAATGCGGACATGGATAAGCACACCCGTGAAAACTGGGTAAAGGTTTTAGAGGCTCTTGAGGCAGCCGGTAAGACAGATTGTCATATCTACAGACGTGCGCAGGCCATAGTTAATGGGAGACCTGACCCTGGTCCGTTTGGCTCCTTGTACGCAAAACCATGACCACTAAGCGCGAAGACATCCTTTCAGCAATACGAACTGCCCTTACGGATACGACAGGGGTTGGCACGCGCATTTACAGAAGCCGGGTCGAACCAATGTCTCGCGGTGAATCGCCAGCGCTAGTGGTCGAGCCCCTTACGGATACCCCGGTTCAGAACACAGCACTGCCGACGCTGGATTGGACCCTTAGGGTGCGAATCAGCGTGATTGTGCGCGCAACGGTGCCGGACCAAAGCGCCGACGAGATTATCGAAAGTCTGCACGCAAAAGTGATGGCAGATCTGACTTTGGGCGGCAAAGCGATCGACATACAACCGGCCCAGACCTCGTTTAATTTCTTTGAGGCTGACCAACCAGCCGGCATTGTTTTCTGTGAGTACGAGATCCGTTACCGCACGGAAGTTGATGATCTGACCCAATAAAACATCGGGCTTAAACTTGGGCCTAACAAGTCACTCGACTTACCATGACTGATGAACACCGTGGTGAAGGCGGGAGCTACCTGCTGGACCCGGAAACGGGCGAGCGCAAGTTAATCAAGCGCACGTCTCCCCCAACACCATTCGAGGTAACCACCGATGGCTCTGCTCCTGCGGAAACGCCTAATCCTGATCGAAACGGAGTCGACGTACGGGACGGATCCGACTCCGACCGGAACCGACGCCGTTCTCGTAAGGGATCTGAACATCACCCCTCAGCAGAGTGATGTTGTCAACCGCGACGTTGTTCGCCCCTACCTCGGTGCCTCCGAGCAGCTCCTGGCAAACACCCGCGTTGAATGCACCTTCAGCGTCGAACTGACCGGTTCCGGCGCCGCTGGCACGGCTCCTGCCTACGGCAAGGCCCTTCAGGCTTGCGGTCTTGACGAAACCGTCGTCGCTTCCACCAGCGTCACCTACGCCCCCGTCAGCGCCTGTTTCTCCAGCGTCACCATCTACTACAACATTGATGGTCTGCGTCACAAGGTGACTGGCTGCCGTGGCACGTTTGCGATCAACGCCAACGTCGGCGAGATCCCCACGATCGACTTCACCTTCACCGGCGTTTACAACGCCCCTGACGACAGCGCACTGCCCTCTGCGACCTTCGCGAACCAGGCAACTCCGCTGATCTTCAAGAACGGCAACACCAGCAGCTTCCAGCTCCTTTCTTTCGCTGGCTGCCTGCAGTCCTTCAGCTTCGACATTGGCAACACCCTGGTGTACCGCGAACTGATCGGTTGCGACAAAGAAGTCATCCTGACCGACCGCGCTGCTACTGGCTCGACCACCATCGAAGCCGTGAGCATCGCCTCGAAGGATTACTTTGCTGCTGCTCTGACTGACACCAGCCTGGGCAACCTGGACTTCACTCACGGCACTACCGCCGGCAACATCGTGGACTTCGCTTCCACCCGTGTTGACATCGGCGACGTGTCCTACGGAGATCAGGACGGTATTGCCATGTTCAACATTCCCTATACCTGCGTGCCTAGCACCAGCGGGAATGATGAATTTGAGCTTCAGTTCACCTAAGCTGCGCTCAATCACACCAACCTTGGGGCCGCTGATGCGGCCCTTTTTTATGCCTGTAAGATAGAGCCGAACTTCTACTCAGCCTTATGGCGTTCGTTCGCAAAAAGGTAAAAACCTTCAAGTGGCCCGTAAGCATTGAGGAACCTGCAGACGGCGGTGCATTTGAAACCACCACTTTCGACGCAGTTTTCAAGCGGGTCGGCCGCAAGGATTTTGTCAAGCTAAGCGACAAGAGCGAGTTTGACCTGCTTAAAGCAGTGCTTACCGGTTGGGACGGCATTGACGATGAGGACGGCAAGCCCGTGCCTTTTTCTGTTGAAGCTTTGCGCGATCTCAGCGACGACCCTTACTGGATTCGCGGTGTCCTCAAGGCTTATACCGACACGTTTGAAGGCGCCAAGTCGGGAAACTAAAGGACGCTGCGATCTATTGGGCAAGCGGCGGTAAGCGCGTAGAGGACCACTCGCAGGATGATGCCAAGGCTCTTGGCATTGTCCTGCCTAAGCCCAAGGAAGAAAGCAGCGACGACTTTGAGGTTTGGGACGATAACTGGGACATCGTGGTGATGTTCCTCAGAATGCAGACCCAGTGGACAACCAGCATGGCTGGTTACGTGGGCCTGAAGTATGAGGTGCTGCTTAGTTCTGGAGGGCTATTTGACCTCTACAATGTCGACAACCGCCGCGACATGCTTGAGGGACTCCAGGTAATGGAGTCCGCAGCACTGAGCGAACTCAGCAAGAAGAGCTCCGATGGCCAAAACCGTTAAGCCATTTGAACTGCGCCTTAAGGTTCTTGGCGATGAGGCGGTAAAGAAGCTCGGCTCTAGTTTTCGCGACTTAGATAAAGCGCTTAATATAAGCAATAATGAGATAAAAAAGCTTCGAAAAGAAGTACTTGGCTACAACAAGGAAGGGCAGCAAAGCGAGCAGCTGATCAAAGGGCAAATTACTGCCCTAAAAGCACTGCAGGGCCAGGTTGAAGTAAACGGCAGACTTTATCAAAAATTAGGAAACAATGTCGCTGACTTAAAGGCCAAACTTCTTGGTACGACTGCATCTGTTCAGGCGCAGCGCGAGGCAATCCTAAAGAATGTAAACGCACAAAAATTAAGCTCCGCGACTGCAGGTAAGTACGTTGCTCAGCTTAAAAAGCTGCAAAATCAGACCGTTAAAAATTCACAAGCGTCCAAGGAATTTGAGCAGGACATCGCATCTTTGACTCAAAAGATGCGTGAGCTTAAGCGCCAAGAACTTGGGCAGCTTGGCAAAGGCACGGTTGAATTTTCAAAAGGCGCCACGACCAACCTCGGTCGATTGATCAATCGCTTAGGTGATTTAGGTCGTGCAAGCAAAACAGCACTAGGTGCATGGACGCGCACCGTTGAAGGCATTGGCGCACTTGGTGTGGTCGGTGCGGGCGCGAAAGGCATAACCGGCGCTGGCTTGATGGCTACCGGCGCGGCCCAGGGCGCGACTGGAGGCCTGGCCAATTACCTGGCTTCAGCGAAGGAAGCACTTTCTAATCTTCCTGTGCTTGGTGACAGGCTTTCAGGCCTGGTTCCCGATGCAGCGATCAGCAAGGTTGCTGAGCTGACCAGCAGCATTGCCCAGCTGGACAGCCAGCTTGACGTTGTCAATCAAAGTGCCTCTGCAATTACTTCAACCCTGGGCCAGTTTGGTCCAGAGGCGGCTGCGGCAGGCATTGCCGCTGGCAGTGGCATTGCAATCTTCTTCGACCTAATTAAGCGTCGTTCAGACAAGGCCAAAGCCGAGCTCAACAGCGTCATTCAGTCGATTGACGACAAGGTTCAAGCGACTCTTCAGAGCCTGGCACGCCTTGAAGATCAAATGTCCGGCAGCAAGATTGCCGGTCTTCTCGGTCAGGCTCGCGCTGGCTTTGCGGCTACTCCCGCTGGCAGTTACAGAAGCCGGTCGATGGCTTCGCAGATTGCGGGCTTGGAAGCTCTGGCAGTACAGGAAGCTGCAGCGCAGGCTGACGTTTTAGAGCATTACCGCAAGCGCGTTCGCGGCACCCGCGAAGACGCTCAGGCGCTGGGTGACCGCCTTGCCTACGTCCAAGGCAAGCTCAAAACTCTCGACCAGACCACCGAGGAGGGTCGCGCCGAGTTCGCTCAATACAGCAACGAGGCGATCAGCCTTACGGACAAGCTCAACAAGCTTGCCGATGGTTACCGCCACGTTTCGACGATGGCGACCCAGGCCGCAACTGCACAGGAGAACGCAGTCAACGCTGCCACACGCCTCAACTACTTGAACTTCGGCGCAGCTCAGGCTCAACGTCAGGCCATGGCAGAGCTGGGCCAACGTGTCCGCGCTGGTGTTGCTGGTACGCCTCTGGCACTGCCTGCTGCAGGTCAAACCAGCGCCCCAGGCACAGGCGCTGCAATCAGCGGAGGTGCTCGCCAGTTTAGAGGTCAGGTTGAGACCACCTTTGACGATCCAAACTTCCGCGTAGCAAGAACTATCGGTATAGGAGCGGGCTACTTCAACCCAGCGACTGCCGACGTAGGCCAACCTGCTGCCGTCGGCAGGTCTGTAGCAGAGCAGGGCCAGGCGGCTAGAAAAACCGGCGCCGACCTACTCCAGTACACGGCAGCAATCAGTAAGGCTCGCCAAGCAAACACAGGCAGCATCAATTCGATCGACAACCTGCGCCAGGCCCTAATTAACAAGCGGAACGTAATACCTGCAACAAGTGCTGGATTTAGACGTCTGACCAAGGAAATTGAAGCCCTTGACCGTCAATCCGCCAAGTATGCCCTCAACCAGAGGAAACGCGGGGGTCTAGGCCGCAACGTTCGCGCTGGTGTCGGCTCTGCTCTGTCTGGTGCAGTGTTTGGTGGCCCAGAAGCGGCAGTTGGCGGTCTTATCGGCGGGTTAACCGGAGGCATTGCAGGTGGCGCGGCAGGTGCAGGCCTCGGCGCCCAGGCCTCAATGCTGCGTCAGAGCCTCGCAGGTGCTGCTGAATACGCAGCTCAGCTTGAGAAGATGCGTATTGCCCTTAAGGGTGTTGCAGGGCCTCAAAGCGAGTACAGCAGAGCCTTGTCGATTGCTGACCGCGTTACAAGCCGGTTCAATGTTGCCCAGGGTGACTCGATCACCGGCATGACCCGTCTGACCGCAGCCGTAACTGGTGCGGGCGGAAAGGTTTACGACGCAGGCCTGGTGTTTGAGAACGTCACGGCGGCGATTAAGGCAACTGGCGGCAGCACGGAGGACGTCAACAGCGCCATCACCGCGATGGTTCAGGTGTTCTCCAAGGGCAAGGTGAGCGCTGAAGAGCTTTCCGGTCAGTTGGGTGAGCGCTTGCCCGGCGCAGTCACGCTGTTTGCCGAGGCCAACAAGATGTCCTTGGTTGAGCTGCAAAAGGCCCTCAAGGCCGGCACAGTTGGCCTTGACGAGCTCATGAAGTTCGTCATCGAACTAGGCAACAAATACGGCGATACAGCAGACAAGATTTCTGGCAGCGGCGCTGAAGCGGGCGCACGTTTGAAGGTAATTGTCGATGAACTGCGTGCTGAGCTTGGCAAAGCATTGCAGCCGGTTGGCGAGGAATTGCAGAACACCTTTGCCGATTTCCTGAAAACTAATAGACAAGCGATTATTCAGTTCACTAGGGAGCTGTCCAAGAACTTACTTGATCTGATTAAGGTTCTCAAAGAAGCAGCGCCTCTGCTTAAGCAGCTTGGGAGAGCTCTCCTGATCGCTGGCACGGTCGCTGCCGTCACCAAGGGGTTCGGTTTGCTGACTGCGGCCCTGGGCAGGTTTAACGTCAAGAGCGCAGTCACTCTTGTGCGCGCTGGAAAGCTAAATACAGCGGTTAAGCGCCTGCGTCTAAGCGCTGCCAAGCCGATCGTATTTACAATCGCCTTGATTGGTTTGGATGCAATTATCCAGGCGTCAAACGAAATTAAAAGGTTGCGTAGAGAAGCCGGACAAAGAGTTCAGGAAGAAAAAGACTTTGACGCAAAAACCTACATTCAGGGCCTGGGTGGGTCGGCGCAAACTAAAGATGTGTTTGAGCGTCAGTTAGCCGAGGTACAAACAACTGCTACTAAAGCTAACAGGACACTTACACAAGCCAATGAGCAGGTAAAGAAATTCGAGAGCTGGAAGGTTTTTGGAGAAACAGGAGAGACTCTCACTGGCACGATATTCAATGTATTAACCGGCATCGAAGCGGCCGAACAGAATGCACGTGCACAAGCAAAAGGCGCGAGTGCAGTAGTTGATAAGACTTACAAACAGCAGGCGGCTCTACTTAAACAGATTCCGCTTGCAAAGCAGCCCACTCCGTCCGACTACGCGGACCCTACCGGTGGTGGCGACGAGGACGGTGGAAGCAAGGGCAAGGGCAAGGTCCTGATGACTCAGCAGGAGCTGCTGCTTCGCAGGCAGATTCGCGAGGCTGTCCTGAAGGAAAACGATCTCGCCAAGGCTGTTGCCACCTACAGACTTGATGTACTTGAGGCGAGCAAGGAAACCGAGGATTCGGTCGCCAAGCAGAACATGCTTGAGGAGGCAAAGCTTAAGCTCCAGCAATCACTGCTTGAGTACAAGGCAAAGCAGGTTGAGAAAGAAAAGGAATTAAAGCGGATCACCTCCGACATCACCTACGACTTCAAGCAGCGTCAGTACCAGCTCGGCCTAATCAGTAAGGAGCAGCTTGTACAGAGCGAGGTGGCCCGCGAGGAAGCAAACCTGCGCGAGCAGACAAAAGACATGGATCCGGCCAAGGCCAAAGCCATCATTGACCAAGGCAAGGAGCTCAAGCGCCGGGAACTGGATCCGACTTTTAAGGAAGCAGCCGAAACCGACTTGGTGTTGATGGAACGCCAGCTCGAGGCCATGCTTGACCCCCTCAATCAGCTCAAGGGTGCAGCAGAGGCCTTCGGTTCAAGCCTGACTAACGCTTTCAACAGCGTCATCACGGGTCAAGCCAGCGTCAAGGCGGCGCTCGCCGGCTTCCTCAAGGACCTGGGTCAGTACTTCCTTGAGTACACAGCCAAGGTCATCACCCAGATGATCGTGATCGCCACAGTCCAGGCCGCGATCAAAGCGCTGGGTGGTCCGAGCTTGAGCGGCGGCGGCGGCATGGACTTAAGCGGAACTGAGACGTTCAATGTCCCGGTCGACCAAATGCCCACAGGAATGCAATTTGCCCAGGGCGGCATCCTCGACAAGGGCCTCAAACGCTACGCCATGGGCGGCGTGGTCAACAAGCCGACCATGTTCACCTACGCCGAGGGCGGCACCGGTCGCTTCGGCCTGATGGGTGAGGCTGGCCCGGAAGCGATCATTCCCCTCAAGCGGGGCAACGACGGCCGCTTGGGCGTCTCGGCCTACTTTGCTGACGCCAACGCCGCAATGGCCAAGGGCGCTGCTAATCGCAGCTCTTCTGCAGCCTTCGACGAAAACGCTGAAGCACTGGCCCTGGGCAACAGCTACAGCCGTGAGCGGGTAATGGAGCGCGAGCGTCAGACCATGCTCACAGGTGCCGGCGGCTCAATGTTGATCCAGACTCAGGTGATCAATAACGTCGAATACGCGACGATGGACCAGGTCGCTCAGGCCACTGCCGCCAGCGCCAAACAGGCCCGCGCTCAAGTCTTTGCCGACATGCGCAACAAGCCTTCCACTCGTTCCTCCTTGGGTATGCGCTGATGACCATTGCCATCGGGACATACATCCGCCTTCTCAACGCCAACGGAAGCGACACCGGCTATCGCTTCCAAAACTTTTTTAAAGGCGACACTCGCACCTATAACGGCCAGACCTACACCTTTTCAGGTTTTGGCTTTAGCGGTGGCACGCTTGATCTGGAAGGCGGCAACATCAGTGCCAGCCTTGTCGTCGCGTTGAACCAGCTAAGCCTTGCCGTCTACACGCAAGCGGTCAATGACAGGTGGCTTGTCAAGCTTCGCACCGTGTGGCTCGACCCAGACACGCTTGCCGAAAGCGCGACCTACAGCGAAGAGCTTTACGCAGTGACCGGTCTTGAACATGACAGCTCCAGGCTCTCAGTACGATTAGGTAGCCCCCTTGATGCGGTCCGTGAAAACGCCCCGCGGCGTTCATTGACCCAGCAGCTGGTTGGTTCACTGCCCACTACCGGAGAAATATCACTGCGATGACTCTTTCTCCTAAAGGTGCTGACCATATTGTCCTGCTGCCCCAGGATCGGGAGATCATGGAGATCACCGGTCTAAATGAGAGTGAGTATCGAGAATTTGTCCGCGAACTTAAGCGGCACAGCAAGATTCAACCTGGCACGCCTGTCAACATCGGCGTCGACCTGTTAATCCTTTACATCGTCATTGGCGCGGCGCTTAGCTATGTCGCCACGCTGCTTACCCCAAGGCCTCGGCAGCCGCAGCAGGCCAACGTCACGACCAACACGGTCCAAGGCCAAAACATCGTCAACGGTGCCCGGTACACGCCCAAGGCGGGCTTTGACTCTGTCCAAAACGTTGTTGAGCTGGGCAGCGTTATTCCGATTGTTTACGCCAATCGTCAAACGATTGATGGCGTCAGCTATGGCGGCATTCGTGTCAACACCAACCTGCTGTGGAGCCAGATCTACAGCGTTGGCGGCGGTCAGTTGCTGCGCAGCATCTTTTTGGTTAGCGAGGGCAGCGTTGCGGAGCTCGACCCTACGCAGTTCGCCATCGGCAACAACTTAATTAACAACTACGACTTGGCCATTACGGACCACGGTCGTATCTCTATTTATTACCGGGCTAATGGTGGCCGCCTTAGCGCAGACGATCACATTGCGGGCCAGCTTCCTGCGAATGACCTGGGCAATGCCGAGAACGACGGTGGCACGGACGTATTTCAAGTTCGCGGCGTTGACGATGACTTCGGCTCGGAGTTCTGCTTCGTAAGCACGCCATCTAACCAAACAACGTTTGGCGTTCACAATTTCATCGGCAACAATTTTGGCTTCAAGGTCAATCCGGTGTTCCGACCCGGCGTGATCCTGCAGCCAGGTGCCAGCAACCAAGTCCGTTGCCCTAACGATTGGCAAGCCCAAGCTCAGCGTGCCAAGCAGAACGTCACTTTTGCTGGTCGTGCAGGCATTGTCGGCACCGAGGGCATCACTTCTTTGGCTGTAGGCGACACCGTCACCTACACGATCTATACCAGTACTGACCAAAACCGCCTGTTCACTGAAACCAACCCGAATGGTGCAGATGGTGAAGAAACCTGCGGCGATGTTGCCCAGGCAGTGGCAGGTCGTCAGCGCAACTACGACGAAGCCTTAAGTCTTGGCGAACTGTATCGCGTGGGTAGTGCCGTTGCTATTTGCGTGGCTCGCACAGAAGCAGCGTTTGTTTCTGAGTCGGACAACAGTGGCGTTGGTGGTTCACAGGCAGTCACGGCCACTTTTGAAGTGATCCGCGAAGGACAGGTCAACGTTTACAGCCAGGGCACAATCGAAGGCGACGGCGGCAGGAACGCTACCAACGGCAGTCATATCTACAAGTTTGCTGAGGCAGTTTTCTCAACTGACCGCGAAGCCCGTGTCGTTGAAGTTGGTCTACGCAGCAGCGTGCAGCTTCAGATTAGCGGCTTGGCCAATTTCCGTGACGCTCACAGTTACACCCGTTGCGACAACGAAGCCTGCTTCGATTACAACGGCCAAAACGCTGATGGCATTGAGGCCATTGTATTTCAAAGCGGCACGTACAGCAGCCCCGATACCCGTTACAGCTTCTTCCGCGTCAGCTATCGAGTTGCTGGCACGGACGATGTGTTCACTGAACTGGAGCAACTCTTTGGTGTCCGCAGTGCAACCGGCGTCGCGCTCTACAACTACCTGCGCTTTGAGTTCCCCAGTGCCAGCCGCTGGGAAGTGCGCTTGACCCCAGTAAGTAGCTGGGAAGTCCGTAACAACATCGCCACGGGTGATTTGGAGGTCATGGACCCCCACATCAACAGCATCCGCAAAGTGACAAGCGGCGATGTGACGGTCCGTTTCACCGGCTTGTCGGTGTCCCGTTCGGCAGGTTCATTCAACGTGGCCAGCCTGACCACCCCTAACGGCGAAGACCTTGGCCCGCAGTTCGACGACGGCAGCTTCTACGCCGACGAATACGCCCGCCTAGCCGAATCGTTTATCTACAACGAAATCACGACGAGCGCCACGCAACCTGAGCATCAGGTGGTTTACGTCAACACAATCGCTGAAAACCCCTCGGTTCCGAACTACGACAACATGGCGATTGTCGGGGTCAACATCCGCAGCAGCACCGAGATCAGCCGCCTCGACCAGTTCAGCGTTTACGTCAACGAGGGGATTGGGGCGACTAGCAACTTCCCGGATGTGCTGTACGACTTGATGACTAACGATCGGTACGGCACCGGCAAAGTGCTCAACGCTGAGCAGGTTGATCTCGACAGCTTCAATACCGCCACTGCATGGACCTACGCCCGCCGGTACTTCTTTGACGGCGCAATTACTGAACGTATCAACATTCGGAGCTGGGGCGCCAAGGTTGCCAACGACTATCTGCTCGACCTAGTGGTCCGCAACGGCAAATTTGCGCTTCAGCCGGTCGCCACGTTTAGCGGTCCTGAAACGATCAGCGGTCTGTTTACCGCCGGCAACATCATTGAGGACACGTTGGAGTTTGCGTACGCGGACCTGCAAGACCGTCTGCCCGTAAAGGTTTCGGTCAAATGGCGCCAAGAGAAAGAGTCATCCAACACGGTCAGCCGCGGCCTATTCCCCGTGGTCCGCGAGGTGACGGTGCGCGAGACCGGCGTCGATGAAAACGCGCCACTGGAGCAAATCGACCTAAGCGACTACTGCACCAGCCAAAAGCACGCCATCGACCGCGCCAAATGGGAGCTCCGCAGCCGCCGCTACACGACGCATTCAATCAAATTCAAAACCACGCCATCTGAGGCGTCGCTTGACATCGGCAGCGTGTTCAAGCTGGGACTTGAAACTGTTACCTACAACCAGCCCGCCAACGGCGCGATTGCCGACGACGGGACTGTCACTTCGTGGCCTGAGCTGGCTGATGGCACCTACACCTGCCTTTTGTGGGACGGCACCAGCTCTGATGTAGAGCAGGTTGAGCTGCGGATTGAGGGAGGCAAGAGCACGTACAGCAATGCGGTGTTCTGCGTGAAAAACAGCACCACCGACGCTCAGACCTACAAAACCCAATCCATTAGCTACGACCAAGACGGGAACATCGAGGTCGAGGCCACTTATTTTCCTACCGACTCCACTGGAACTAGCCTGTTGACACAGGGCTGGAACGAGTCCAACAACTGGGTAATTGAGGGAACGTTATGAGCGTCTCTTTTCCTGCGCTTTCTCCAACTCGGCGGACATTCACGCCCGGTGCCTACGCAACCAAGAAATTCAACGCGGTCAACGGCGCCAGCGAGACTCGCCTGTATGGCAGCAAAGCCTTTGACGCGGAGCTACGCCTTGACTTCGTGACGGGAGATGCCGATACAACCCTGCTGCTTGAAAGCTGGCACAACTCAAAAGGCGGTGCGTACACGCTGACCCTGCCGTCTGAAGTTTTTACTGGAGTCAGCCAAAACCTTAAAGATCAAGTCCCGACTTACCTAAACTGGCGCTGGGCTGAGATGCCCTCAGTCGAATCACTCTTTCCCGGACGGTCTAGGGTGCAAGTACGACTCGTAGCCACTTTGGACGCTTAATCATGGTCCTTACCGGAGCTGACGGACAACTCAGGTATCAAGGGGCAGTTGTCGGCAAGGTGCGTGATTGGAGTATCACAATCACAAAGGATGCACTTGAGGACACTGGAATAGGAAGCTACGACAGGACGTACATCCAAGGTCTGCGTGGCACTACAGGAAGTGCAACCGTGCTATACGACCCAGCCAACGTCGACGCAGCAGCTTTCCTTAACTCAATTTTCCAGAACACCGAAAACACTGAAACCGCCGATTTCGTGTTCAATCGACACGACAACAAGTCGTTCTTTTGCACTGGTTTTGTAACCAGCGTCAGCCCGAGCATCAGCGTGGGTAGCGTGCAAGCTGTGAGCGTTAGCTTCCAAGTATCTGGTAAACCAACCGGAGCTTTCTAATGGCTGTTCTTGGTATCGGCGGCAGGCTGTACCTCAAGCGTGACGCACCGGACGCCTGCTTAATTGACTCGTCTGCAGTTGACGGCGCTCGTAATGCCATAAGCAGCATTTGCCCTGGCTACTGGTCCGGCGACAAGGTGATTGTCTCGTGCCTGCCCCACGGCACCGGAACATTTCCGCCCAACCCTGACGGGTATGGGATGTACTACTACAGCCAGTATTACCAAGGTCCAAATCGGACCCACATCACCGACTTTACGGATACTTTTTACAAGACTGGAACGCAGGCATACCCCGACGGACAGGAAGCGGATGATGCGCAGTTTTATGCGCGCCCCGGTGACGTTTCCGGCGGTGACACCATCGAGGATTGCACCGATGGTGAATACTGGATTCACATCGACGAGCTAGGTGGCGGCAGCTTTTACACCAGCCGTGCGGCCGCTTTAGAGGGCGACCCCGATGACCGGGTTTCCCTGTTTGGCAATGTCGCCGGCACGATTGGTCTTGCCCCATTCGGCAGCTCAGATTTCAACAACGCCTTCTGGCGCTGTGTCGTCAGCTTTGGGGAGTACGCCTTCAGCGACGCGCAGGACATCGTCTCACTTGACAGCGTGTGTGCGGACGCGCCCGAGTACGAAGCAGTCGTATACGACTCAGACGAATACGAGAACGCAAACGTATTACCGCGCAGTGCAACTGCAGGACAAACGGCTCCTTATTGGCAACTGATTTGTGATGTAGCCAACTGGTCTTTAGAACTGTCCGCACCAAGCGTCGATACCACCGCCCTCAGCGAAAAGTTTGGCGAATCCGTCAAATCGCTTGTAACTGGAGGCGGTTCGGTTGAATTCCTGATTGATCGAAAGGGATTTGGAGATGAAGAGGACAATGGAACGACCCTTATGAAGCTGCTGCTCATGACTGAGCGCGGCTGTAAGGCATCTGCCCGTTTTTATGTGGTCAATCGAGGAGGCGGGGTTCAAGGTTCCGGTTTGCAGGTTCCGGGAGACCTCTATTACGCAAGTGAATTGCTTGTAACAAGCAGTGCAGTGAACGTTAGGCCTACTGAAATCGTTGCGGGCACAGCAAACTTTGTTACGACGGGTGAGATTAGACTGCTTGAAGCAGTCCAGACCGTGGTCCAGTGACCAAGATCACCCGTGCCGGTCAGTCCGGGTCGCTAGGCGACATCAACGTTCCCCAGTCTGGCTTTAGGGATCAGATTGATGCGCTGACCGACGCGGTTCGTCAGCTTGGCGGTAAACCCGAAATTGAGCCTGGTGCTGGCACGGTTAATGATCCGCTGAATGCGCAATACGTCCTTTACGTAAACCCCCAAATCGGTAACGACACTTTTGTGTCGGGGGACTACGCCAGTGCTGACGACGGCACCCAAACCCAAAAGCTGCGCCGCATTGCGCTGCAGCGCTTGGAGTGTGGATACACCGAAGCCCGTCCCTTCAAGACGATCAACCGTGCCGTCATTGAAGCTGCGCTGATCACCAGCCGCAGTTGGCTCGACCCCGCAGCAGGTGACGATCTCGTTTCGATCATTCTGGCTCCCGGCGTCCACACGGTTTACAACGGCACCGGCTCCAGCACGATCGACGAGTGGAGCGCCACCTTTAATCCCACTCCGGCTCAGCTTCAGCAGTACAACGACAACACTGTTGGCGGCCTAATCATTCCGCGTGGCGCCTCGCTAATCAGCTTGGATCTGCGGAAAACCGTTATCCGCCCTGACTTCGTCCCATCTCCGACTGACGAGGCAGCTGACTACAGCAACCGCCGCTCGATCTTCCACGTCACTGGTGGCGGCTACTACTTCGGCTTCACGTTCAAGGACAAGGCCGGCTCCACCACCAGTCACCACCTGCTGGATTGCTTCCAGTTCACCAGCGAAACCCAGCTCGATAACTTCTACGCAAAGATTTACGCGCAGCTTGGAACGCTTGGTGGCCTAAGCGAAGCCAACGCTGACAGCCGGGAAGTTGAGTACCAGATCACTGGCCCGCAACCTCCGACTGCTGCGGACACCGTTGACACGGTCAACAGCGCTAGCCCCTACATCTACAACTGCTCAAACCGTTCTGTTTACGGTCTGTGCGGCATTTTTGCCAATGGTGCTGCGGCCCAGGGCTTCAAGTCCATGGTTGTGGCCCAGTACACGGGCGTGTCCCTGCAGCGGGACATGAACAACTGGGAGAAATACTCCTCTGGTTCGTGGACGCTGGTCGATGACTACGACGACTACATCGCGCAGGATCCCGACAACGTTCGGATGAAGCCCTCGCGGCGCTCGTTCCACATCCGCGCCGTCAACGACGCAATTATCCAAGAGGTCAGCGTCTTTGCAATCGGCCAAGGCGTCCACCACTGGGTTGAAAACGGCGGCGAGCTGACCGTCACCAACTCCAACTCAAACTTTGGTGGTTGCGCAGCTCTGGCCGAGGGCTACAAGAGCGTTGCATTTGATGCGGACTCCAACTGGGAAGTCAACCGCATCCGCGTTGCCACCGACCTCAGCGAGAAGACGGGCAACATCAAAACGGTCACGCTGGGCAAGATTGCCAGCGGCGTGAGCAACACCGCCACCACGATCACGCTGGAGCTTGATCTCGAAGAGGGTATTTACGACAGCGAGATTCCCCGCGTACTGGAGCGCGACGGTTACACGCTGTTTGAAAACTCTTTCCTCTGGGTCACCAATAGCCGCTCGGCTGATTACCGAGCACCGCTGTCTGCCGTTGCGTGGTCTTCTGCAAACCCCAACCAGCTGGTTGTTACAGCGGCATTTGAAAACGAAGACGGCACTGCACCTGGCGATCCTGTTCTCGACAACCTCGGCAACCCGATCGGCATCAACTACCCCGATCTTGCTGGAGCGAACGTTTACATCCGCCGTATTCAGGACACTCGAACTGCCGCCGAGCGTCGTTACGCACTGCTGAACTCCACCAGCGTTTCCACCACTCGTACGCCTCTGCGCGACTACGTGCTGCAGACCAACACGGCTGCTTCGCACATTGACACCACAATTCCCGACACTGCTCTGATTGGTGTCGCTACCTCGGCTGCTGTTACCGACACAGCTGGCAACGACTCACTGGTTGAACTGCGTCGCCTCAACCCATCTAACACTTGGGTGTCTGGCACGTATTACCGGACCGGCGACGTTATTCGCACCGGAAACAAGCACTACAACTGCATCCGCGAGAACGTTGACACTGTCTTCGATGTCAACAAGTGGACAGAAGCCTACGTCCACATGGAGGAGGGCTACAACGCCGAGGACTATTTCAAGAACGTCCAGCCCTCAATCACCTTTGACAACGACACCGACGGAACGGTTGATTCAACCACTCTCGGTTACAACTTCAGCACTGTCTGGTCCACGGATGCAAGAGTTCGCGCCCAGTACCGTTCATCGACTGACTACAAGGGGATGCACTCCTTCTTGGTCAGCATCGGTTTCAGTGCAGCGGATGCGCACACGATTTTGCTGCCCAAGACGGTTGCCAACCGTGACCGCAACCCGGCAGCAGCCCTAGACGGTATTGCCAACCCGAGTGGCGCAGCCAACGCTTGGGCTAACTGGTCGATCGAGTTCCGTCGCCCGTCAAACATCCGCCTGTTTGGCCACGCCTACGAGTGGGCCGGCTACCTCAACTACTCGAAGAGTTTGCCCGCGTACCAGCGGGACCTGAGCGCCAGCAACAAGTTCACCTATTACTTCACCAACCAAAACGCAGGTCGCGTCTACGGCAGCGGCTTCAACGAAGAAGGCTTCTTGGTTACCCCTCAGGGCATCCAAGACCTGACCACAGGTGAAGAGTCCAGCTTTGACTCTCTGGGTGGATCGCAACCGACTGACGAGATTGAGTTCCCCACCTTCTACGACAGCCTTAGCGCCAACACCCTTACGGTCAACACCGAACTGGCGCTGAGTGGTTCAGTCACCGGAGCACCGAGCTGGGATGGCGGGTTTGGTGGTGTGCTTCCAGCGCTGCCCCAAGCAAGCGAAACCCAGCAAGGCATCGTCGAACTTGCCAACCAAACGGAAACCGAGGCTCTGTCCTCCAACGCTCTGGCAGTCACTCCGTTTGGCCTGTCTGGTGCGCTGACCGATCTGCAGACCACAATCATTGCTCAGATCACAAACCAACTGGTTCCGGTTGGCAGTGTCCAGCACGTTGTGGGTTCTACTGCTCCAACGGGTTGGCTAATCGCCAATGGCGATGTTGTTCCCAACGGCAGTGGAACAGTCCAAGGTGTAACTGCCAATTTCTCGGCACTGTTTGCGGCACTTGGCACAACGTACGGAGCAGCCGGCGCACTTCCCGACCTGCGCGGTCAGTTCATCCGTAGCTGGAACTCTGGCGCAAATGCTGACGGTGACACCTCGGCACTAGATACGGGCCGCGTCCGTGGTTCTGATCAGGACGACGCAACCGCCGCACCGAACACAGCGTTTACCGGCAGCACCAACACGACTGGTAATCACAGCCACTCTTACGACCGCACTGGCGAAAACAACGCCAGCCGCGATCCGGGCGCTGCCGTTACCAACCAAGGCGCTGGTGCGCAAAACACCAGCACGGCAGGTAACCACTCTCACACCGTCACAATTAACGGCGGCGGTGACGCAGAAACTCGCCCAACTAACGTCGCCCTGCTTGCTGTTGTTAAGTATTGATCGCTAGAGTGAGGGCACCCCTGAATAGGGGTGTCTTCCGACTGAATAGTCATGGCTGTCCAGCTAATCCTCAAGAACAGTTCTGTTCAGGACAAA